>OHWC01000151.1_pt1 | contig 42076 bp, 36 predicted proteins | sample 1579541 | NCBI WGS metagenome assembly OHWC01 (sample SAMEA3882551, study PRJEB24775) | human gut metagenome | biome: human-associated habitat; feature: intestine environment; material: feces | place: Netherlands | collected 2009/2010
AGCGCTGCCATAGCTATTTTTACACACCCCACAGGAACCCCCACGCTCGCGGCCTGTCCGCACTGGGCATACGCCGATTTTCCCATAAAATGACAATCATATTGTATCATTGTAACAAAAGCGTTTCAAGTTGTTTTTTGAAGGATATTGTATGGAAAAGGGCGAACAACCGCGTGCTTTGCAGCCGCACGGCATAAAAATACCCCTGATACTGGGGAAAGGGTATCAGGGGAAAGTGGTATTTCCGGGCACGCTGCTTTATTGCAACGGCTCTTTTGCGCGCAGACGCCGACAGGCGTCCTCTTTTACAAGCTCGATGACCACCGCCGTCAGGGGGATGAAGAAAATAATGCCGATGATGCCGAAAAGCTTCCCGCCGATCATGGCGGCAACAAGGGTGTACAGCGGCGAAAGCCCCACGGATTTGCCCACCACACGGGGATAGATGAACTGGTTTTCAACAAACTGTACGGCAAGGTACACGATCAGGCAGCGCACCGCCAGCATAGGGTCTACCAACAGCACAAGGAACACGCTGACCACGCAGGAGATCAGCGCACCCACATAGGGGATGATGGCGCAGATGGCGGTAAGCACCCCGACCAGACTGCCGTAGGGGATCTTGAAAACGGAAAACGCAAGAGCCATCAGAACGCCAAGGATCACCGCCTCGCTGCATTGTCCCGTTAAAAAGTTTGCGAAGGACTGCCGGAACAGCCGGCAGAATTTCAGCACCCCGGCGGCGTGGGAGGGCTTCAGGTAGGCGCACACCAGCGTGCGGGCGTGGTGGCTGAGGCTCTCCGTCCCAAGGGACATATAGACGGAGATGATCAGTGCAAACGAGGCGGTGACTACGATGTTCACCGTGGCAGAGACTGCCCCTACCGCATTGACCAGCACTGTATCGATGCTTGCAGTGACCTTGTGCAGCAGCTGCTCCCAGTTGATACCCTCCAGCCAGTTCATCAGCCAGCTCATGTCGGCATCCTGTGCGTTGAGATAGGCGGTCCAGCGGGGGATATTGGCCTCGATCTGTACATACAGGCTGTGGAAGGACTGCACCAGCTCCGGGATCAGCAAAGTCAGCGCCAGCACCAGCACCAGCACAACGCCCAGCAGGGTGATGAAAAAGCTGAGAAGATGGATTACTTTCGCCGAGGGCTGCTTTTTGGCCTTGCCGAACAGGCGGTTCAGCCGCTTTTCCAGCCCGGTCATGGGTACGTTGATAAAAAGCGCCAGAATGCCGCCCGCCAGAATGGGCAGTACCAGATCTATCAGCTTTGCGGCAAAGACCAGAACGTCAGAAAGCCGCAGCAGTGCTACAAAAAGCGTTACCCCTACCACGGTAACGAGCAGAGATTGTTTTGTTTTTGGTTCCATAAAAAATCCTTTCCCGGAAGGTTGTGGCAGCAGGCAGCAAAAAAACCGTCTGCGGGCTCTTTTTGGTATTGTAATCGGAAGAAAAGGGCTTGTCAAGATGAGGGGAAAGGGAAACGGGACTTTATAAAAGCAGTTTGCGAGAATGTAGGCGGAAGCTTTTCAGCAAGGGAAAAGCGTGGTATACTTGGCCAGAGCAAATTTAAAAAAGTTGAGAGAAACACAGCTTGAAAGGAAATAGATCATGTCGAAAGATGAATATCTGATCACAGATGCGCCGCTGAAAGCGCTGACGGTTTTTGCAATGCCGATGATTCTCGGCAGCTTTTTTCAGCAGGTATACAATATGGCTGACTCCATTATCGTCGGTCAGTTTGTGGGTTCCTCTGCACTGGCAGCGGTTGGTGCCTGTGCAGCCCTGACGAATGTTTTCATTTGTGTGGCACTGGGTGCCGGTGTCGGAGCTGGTGTGCTTGTGAGTCGCTATTTCGGCGCAAAAGAGTATGGCAAAATGAAAACCATTGTGTCTACGTCACTGATCAGCTTTTTGCTTCTGAGCATCCTCCTTGGTGTCTTTGGCTTTTGCTTTTCCCATGCGATGATGAGCGGATTACAGACCCCTGCAGATATTCTGGACGAAGCGGTACTGTACTTGCGGGTCTATTTTGTGGGATTTCCGTTTTTGTTCATGTACAATATTCTCTCCACCATGTTCACTTCCATCGGTGAATCAAAAATTCCGCTGGGGCTGCTGATCTTTTCATCCATTCTGAATATTGTGATGGATCTTTGGATGGTAGCCGGTCTGGGGCTTGGTGTATTCGGTGCAGCGCTTGCAACTCTGATTGCCCAGGGTATTTCCGCTGTGTTTTCACTTTTGATTTTCTTATACCGGATGCGGCGATACCAAAGCCCGTTTCAGTGGTTTGACGGGCGTAAGCTGCGCTCGATGCTTCGGATCGCAGTGCCCTCGGTCCTGCAGCAGTCTACCGTATCGATCGGTATGATGATCGTACAGGCAGTGGTAAATCCCTTCGGCACACAGGCTCTTGCAGGATATGCGGCGACGATGCGGGTGGAGAATGTTTTTTCCCTGATATTTGTGTCCATCGGTAATGCAGTTTCGCCGTATGTTTCCCAGAACCTTGGAGCAGGCAAAACCGAGCGTATCAAAAAAGGGTATCATGCGGCATTGGTGTTGGACGTGTGTTTTGCGGCGGTTGCCTTTCTTGTCATTGAAACACTGCACACGCAGATTTCTTCGCTATTTCTTGGAAAAGACGGAACCGCGCTGGCTTATCAAGTGTCCGGAGATTATATGAGATGGCTTGGTTACTTCTTTATCTTTATGGGAATTAAAATGGCGACTGACGGAGTCCTTCGCGGACTTGGAATCATGCGGCCATTCCTTATTGCCAATATGGTAAACCTTGCGATCCGCTTATCTGTGGCTTTGATCTGTGCACCGCGTTTTGGCATTGACTTTGTCTGGCTTGCTGTGCCGGCAGGCTGGCTTGCCAACTTCCTGGTTTCCTATGCAGCACTCAGAAAATCCTGGCCGGGCGAGAAAGTGGAGCCATCTCGAATATTTTCATAATCCTTGAAATTGTCCTTGAAATATGCCATCATTAGTCCATGGGATGCAAAAGCATAAAAGAGTTAGAAAGAGCAGGTATCATATATGAAAAAGAAGATCATTGTTGCAGTAGTGGTAGTTGTTGTGATTTTGGCGGCGATCGCGATTATCTCTGTCCTGGCACAGACACCGGCGCTGATCTGACCGGAAAGAAAGCAGGACAACGCTTATGAAACTGTTATACGGTACCGGCAATCCGGCAAAGGCAGCTGCCATGCAGAACCGCATAGCCGGACTTGGCATTGAACTGATTAGTCTGCAGGATCTGCAGGCACAAGGGGTGGAGATCCCCGATGTCCCGGAGACAGGCAATACACCTCTGGAGAATGCCAGGCAGAAAGCTCATGCTTATTATGAAGCTTTTCGTATGCCTGTATTTTCCTGTGATTCCGGGTTGTATTTTGAAGATGTCCCGGAGGCGGTCCAGCCCGGGGTACATGTACGTACGGTGAACGGTGTGTATCTGACAGATGAGCAGATGCTGGAGCACTATATCGGACTGGTCAAACGCTATGGAAGGCTTACGGCAAAATACCGCAATGCCATCTGCTATGTGCAGGATGAGGAACATGTATATGAGGCAATGGAGCCTGACATGGAAAGTGAGAAATTCTGGCTGGCGGATGTACCCCACAGCAGCATCCGCAGAGAGGGGTTTCCACTGGACAGCATTTCCCTGGATCCCGGAACCGGAAAATATTTCTATGATCTGCCTGAGACAGCGGTTGACCGGGTGGCGGTAGAGGAAGGGTTTCTTACCTTTTTCCGGAGGATCTTACAAGAGGGAACGGTGAATATAAACGGCAGCAGACGGTGAAATAACAAGTGCGCAGAGCGTCCCGCGGCGCTCGGATAGGAGAGTATATGACAGTAACAAATGCAGTGGAAACAACAATGATCTGGGGAACCGTAAGCGGTGCAAGCATGGTGGGGATGGTGATATCTCTGCTATTATCCGTGGTTTTACCCATATTTTTAGGTATCTTTATTTATAAGAAGACAAAGGCATGGGTGCCGGCGTTCTTCATCGGTTGTGGAATTTTCGTGGGCTTTGCCATGATCTTAGAGCAGATCTGTCATGCCATCGTGCTGACGGTGACTGGAAGCGCGATCCGGGACAATATCTGGCTGTATGCGATTTATGGTGGACTGGCAGCAGCACTTTTTGAGGAGTGTGGCCGGTGGATCGCCATGAAATTCTGCCTGAAAAAACATCTTACCCGGGAAAATGCATTGATGTACGGCGCCGGACATGGCGGCATTGAGGCTTTTCTGATCCTTGGTATGTCTTCTATGAGCAATCTCCTTACTGCAGCCATGATCAACGGTGGCCTGATGGAGAAGACTATGACGGCATTGGAGCCCGCACAACAGGAGGTAACCTACCATCAGCTCTCTGTTCTCTGGACCACGCCGGCTTACCAGTTCTATCTCGCACCGGTGGAGCGGATCAGTGCGATCGCTCTGCAGATCGCGTTGTCGATTCTTGTATACAGTGCGGTGAAGACAGGCAGAAAGCTGCATTTGGCAGCAGCCTTCGGACTGCATTTTGCAGTGGACTTTCTGACTGTGGTGTGTGCCTCCACGATTCCTACATGGGCATTGGAGCTGGGATTGCTGATGGTGGTTGCAGTGATCTGTGTAGCGGTATACAAGCTGGCCTATGTATCGTCGACAGAGAAAAAGGCCTGACAGAGACAAAAACCATCAGATAAGAAGGAATGGATTTGAAAAAAACGAACAGGTCATGAGTCATGAAACATGATATAAGAGATAAGAGACAAAAGAGGCAACGAACAATGAAGATCAACAGAGAAAAAGCACTGGCAGCATTTCAGGAATACACGGACCGTTATGACAGCAGCCGGGACATGATCCGCCTGAAAATAGAACACACCTACCGGGTCTGCGGATTGTGTCAGCAGATCGCCAGATCTCTGGACCTTCCGGAGGAAGAGGTGGACATTGCGTGGCTGACCGGACTGCTCCATGATGTGGGACGGTTTGAACAGCAGCGGGTATATGGTACCTTCGCCGATGCGGATTCCATCGATCATGCGAAATACGGAGCAAGGATTTTATTTGGTAAGGTCTGGGAAGAGAAACACAGACTTGCTTCCGGAAGCGAAGAAAGCCTGCCCGAGGAAATTCAGGCAGACGCCGGAATCAGTATCCGGGATTTCGTGGAAGATGCTTCCTGCGATGAGCTTCTGTGGACGGCGGTGTTTTATCACAGCGCCTACCGGATTCCGGAGGGACTGGACGAACGTACGGAAATGTTCTGCCATATCTTACGGGATGCGGATAAGATTGATATCTTGAAGGTCAATGTGGAATTCCCTCTGGAAGAGATCTACAATGTGGACACCGAGGTATTATACCAGGAGGAAGTGACGCCGGAAGTGTTGCAGAGCTTTGATGAGGAGCACGCTGTACTACGTTCCCTGAAGAAAACAGCGGTGGATAATGTGGTGGGACATATTTCACTGGTGTACGAGCTGGTCTATCCAGAGAGCTGCCGTATTGTGAAGAGACAGGGGTATCTGGATCGACTGATGAATTTTGAGTCGAAAAATTCTCATACGAGAAAACAGTTCGAGCATATCAGAGAACATATGAGAGAATATCTTGCCGGAAAATAATGTTGGATACCTGACAGACAGAAACCAAACTGAAAATCTCACGGATGGCGGGGAATACCGTTATTCGTGAGATTTTCATTTACAAAGAGCGAGTTTTCGTTTTGTATATAGCAGATTCCTCCTGCACAGACTAAACAGTAGCACTTGATCGATAACATATGCAAAATTATGTTATCGATCAAGTGCACGATTGTTATGCAAAAACAGGATGCCTGTAAAATGAGGCATCTTCGCAGAACGCGGGAAAGGAGTTTGCAATGGATGGATTGACTGGGGGAAGCGGCGGAACAGAAGCGTTTCCCTTGAATGAACTGCCGGTAGGATTCGGCATGGCGCTGGCGATGAATGAACAGGCCATGCAAGGCTATGCGGCACTGACAGAGACGGAGAAGGAACATCTGATCCTCCGGTGCCGGGATGCTGGATCCAAAGAAGAGATGGAGCGGATCGTGGCATCACTGGTACCGGGAGAATCGGCGGAGAGTGTTATTGCCAGCCTCCGTCAAGAGTAAGAATCTGTCCGGTGAGATAGGTTGGCGCCTGGATGAGCTGGAGGACAAGTTTTGCGACTTCCTCCGGCTGGCCCAGACGGTCGGCGGGAATCTCTTCCCGGAGGGCGTTCATTTCCTCGGGGGAGAAGCAGTGGTTCATGGCAGTATCAATAACACCGCAGGAGATGGCGTTGACCTGGATATTACTGGGAGCCAGCTCCTTGGCCAGTGCTTTGGTGAAGCTGTTCACACCACCCTTGGAGGCGGAGTAAGCCACTTCCATGGAAGCTCCCACATTTCCCCAGACGGAGGAAATATTGATAATGCGTCCGCTGTGCTTCAGCAGCATCAGAGGCACTGCCAGACGGCTGGTGTAGAAGCAGGAGCTCAGGTTCGTATTCAGGACATGCTGCCATTCTTCGACACTCATATCCGTGAGCAGACCAACGTAAGAGATTCCGGCGTTGTTGACCAGTACATCCAGATGGTCCAGGGAGGCAAAAACTTTTTCGATGGCAGCGGGTTCCGATGCGTCCGCAGCCATGGCGGTGCAGGTGATGCCATATTTTTCTTCTAAACAGGCAGCCACTTCCTGAAGGTCCGGCAAGGTATGGCTACAGGTGAGGATCAGATGGTAGCCGGCTTCGGCCAGGGCTTCTGCGATGGCCTTACCGATGCCGCGGGAGGCACCGGTGACAAGAGCCAACGGTGCGTTCTTTCTTGTATTCATGTAAAGTATCCTTTCTGAATTATTGTTTTTCATTCACGGCGGCAGCCCGGCATAAGTCATCCGCAAAGTCCATCAGCTACCACGGGTTCCGCTATTCTACAGCAAACTTTGGAGATAAAACAGTGCCGGATGCTAAAAACCTGTAAAACGAGTGTAGCACAGATGGACTTGCTTTTCCATAGGGGAACTGCTACACTGGACAAAAGGAGAGTAAAAATTATGTATGATTTGATCATTATCGGTTCCGGTCCCGCAGGGTTGTCAGCTGCAGTCTATGGTAAGAGAGCGGGACTGAATCTACTTATTATAGAAGAAAAGCCCATGAGCGGCGGTCAGATCCTCAATACCTATGAGGTGGATAACTATCTGGGACTTCCCGGCATCAGTGGATTCGATATGGGAATGACGTTCCGGCAGCATGCAGAGAAACTGGGAGCGGAGTTCCTGGAGGCTACGGTACACAGTGTGGAAGAACGAGGCGATTACAAATGCGTCTATGCGGGCAACCAGGAACTGGAGACCCGTACGGTGATCTTTGCCACCGGTGCGGAACATGCCAGATTAGGAGTACCCGGCGAGGAAGAATTGAACGGCATGGGAGTATCCTACTGTGCTACCTGTGACGGTGCCTTTTTCCGGGGTAGAACGGTGGCTGTGGTCGGCGGCGGTGACGTGGCACTGGAAGATGCCATCTATCTGGCAAGAACCTGCGAAAAGGTGTATCTGATCCACAGAAGAGATAGTCTGCGGGGGGCTATGGTATTGCAGGAGGAATTAAAGAGTCTCCCTAATGTGGAGATTCTCTATGACCATGTGGTTACAGAGATCTGTGGCGAGGACATGGTGGAAAAGCTGCGTATCAAAAATGTGAAGACAGAAGCGGAAAAAGATCTGGAGGCAGCAGGCATCTTTATCGCTGTAGGCATCCATCCCAACACGGAACTGCTGCGGGAACTGGTGGCAGTTGGGGAAGACGGTTATATCCCTGCGGATGAGACCGGAGAGACCGGCCGCCCCGGCATTTATGTGGCCGGAGATATCCGTAAGAAACCTCTGCGCCAGGTCGTAACAGCGGTGGCAGACGGTGCCAATGCAGCAGTCAGCGCAGGAAATTACTGCAACCGTTTTCGTTAACAGACACAGATTAGTAATAGATTCATTAAGAAATTCGGAAGAAAACCGAAGAATATTTAAAGAAAAGAGTCACCTGGATGGTGGCTCTTTTTATGTAAAAACACCGCAAACCCGCATGAAATGGGAAAATTTGACAATATTGACAATTAATTCACTATATTGACAAATGGAAGTTCGCGTGATATATTTGTTAACAGATGTAACAAATTCGTAACAAATGATTTGAAAATGTAAAGAAATAAGTTAAGAAATTGAGACAGCTCCAAGAGTTTCAGGAGGATAGAATGGTTCGTAAATCTGTAAAAATTACCGTTTGCACCATGGCAGCGGTTATGGCTTTTTCCGGAATGAATATCACTGCAAATGCAGCAGCATCTTCATCTGTACTGCCCAGCGGCGGTATCGAGCTGACCCTGGCAAAGGGCAACAAGCTGGAGAGTCTTTCCACAGGTACCAACAGCACGAAACAGATTGAAAGCATTATTGAGACTGTGATCCGTGACGATCAGATGGATACCACCCCGGAAGCATCCGAGGAGGAGTCCTTCAAGAATCTGGTAATCGCACAGGTGAATGATTATGTAAATGTAAGAAGCCTGCCCAGTGAGGAAGGTGAGATCGTCGGTAAATTGTATGACGATTCCGTTGGCCTCTTCATTTCCGAAGAGAACGGCTGGTATCAGATTTCTTCCGGTTCCGTAACCGGTTATGTAAAAGCCGAGTACTGTGTGACCGGCGACGAAGCAGTAGAACTTGCCAAGAAGGTAGGAACCCGACTGGCAACCGTTAACACCACCACATTGAAAGTTCGTACCGAGCCTTCGCTGGAAGCATCGGTGCTGGGTCTGGTTCCTCTGGAGGACGATCTGGTAGTATCCGATGAGACCGATGGCTGGGTACAGGTAGATACCGAGGAAGGTCTTGGATGGGTCTCTACAGAATTTGTTTCCCTGCATACGGAATTCGTAGAAGCAGAATCCAAAGAGGAAGAAGCAAAGCGTCTGGCAAAGGAGAAAGAAGAAAGAGAAAGAGCACGTGCCGCAGCGGCAGCCAAGGCAGCCACAAGCAGCAAGAGTTCTGGCTCTTCCGGCAGCGCTCCCGCAGTTACTTATGCGGTCAGCGGAGACAGCGAGATGGGTACCGCAGTTGCCGACTATGCATTACAGTTCGTTGGTAACCCTTATGTATACGGCGGATCCAGCCTGACCAACGGCACCGACTGTTCCGGATTTGTAATGAGTGTATATGCTAACTTCGGTGTAAGTCTGCCTCATTCCTCTTCTGCAGACCGCAGCCAGGGTTCCGCGGTTGACGGACTTGCCAATGCACAGGCAGGTGACCTGATCTGTTACTCCGGTCATGTGGCACTGTATATCGGTAACGGCCAGATCGTTCATGCATCTACCGCCAAGACCGGTATCATCGTATCTAATGCGGATTACAAGAAGGTACTGGCAGTTCGACGGATCTTCTGATTATATAACAGCAAGTACAAGGCACTGTGTGGAAACACACAGTGCTTTTTGTGTATACGATGAGCGAGACTACTCGATTGCACCGTGTCATGTGGTCGGTTTATTTTCCATGTGGACAGGATGCTGTGGGGACAGTGGAACTTAAGTGCCGATAAGGCAAAAAACTATAAGTTGTATAACGAATTGTGCAATTTGTCAAAATATTGTTACGCGATGAAATGGGGATTGACAAACCGGAACTATACAAAGTATACAAAAAAAGTGACACGAACGTAAAAACGACAGAAAAGAAATTTAAATACAAAATAAGTTATCCACATCCAAAATGCCAGAAAATAGGATAAAAGTTACTTATACACCAAGTTATACACATTATCCACAGAAAAACCGGCACTGCAAGGGGGATAAATTTACGAAAAAACAGGAACAAATGTTTTGTGAACATGTAATAAAAATAGTAAAATGACAGGATTTGTCGATTTTAGGGTTGACATACAGAATGTCAAAAACAAGTAAAAAACTTCTTAAATTGTTGCAAAAAGCTGTGCTATTGTGCTATAATGACTATACAATAAATACAAGGGATGCTACATAAAACCTTGTAAATAAATACTTGGAAGGGATGATCAGCATGAAGTTTATTATTGTTGGCAGAAACATCGAAGTTACACCAGGATTAAGAGCAGCAGTGGAGGAAAAGATCGGCAAGCTGGACAAGTATTTCAATCCCGACACAGAAGTACATGTAACATTAAGCGTTGAAAAAGAACGTCAGAAAATTGAGGTGACCATTCCGGTAAAGGGAAGCATTATCCGTTCGGAGCAGGTAAGCAACGATATGTATGTATCCATTGATCTGGTGGAAGAGATCATTGAGAGACAGTTGAAAAAATATAAGAACAAGATCGTTGACAAACAGCAGGCGGCAGCTTCTTTCAGCAAAGCCTATGTAGAGAATGATTACACAGACGATGACGAGATCAAGATCGTTCGTACCAAGAAGTTCGATATCAAGCCCATGTATCCCGAGGATGCCTGCATTCAGATGGAACTGTTGGGACACAACTTCTTCGTATTCTGCAACGCAGAGACAGATCAGGTAAATGTAGTGTACAAGAGAAAGGGCGATACCTACGGATTGATCGAGCCGGAAGTATAAAACCGGACAGAAAATTAAATAAAGACAAATTTACAGCCTGCCGGAGTTTCCGGCAGGCTGTTTTGTTGTATGGGAAATGATATGCCCCGGAGATTTTCGAATTGTCTGAATACCGGAAAAATCAGAAACATAACCTGTAAGGAGGAACTGAGAGCAGGACAGGGAATGGACAGAGAAAAGAGAATGCGGGCATGGATCCGGGCAGAGGTGATGCTTCTGTTTATAATGATGGGAGCATTTCTGCTCCGGGAGACAGGACGGACAGAAAGCATGGAACAGGCGGTGGTCACCGCAACCTCGGCTGCGGGAAAGGATTATATCAAATGGGTGGACTTTACCGTATCCTATGAAGCGCTCTGCCAGGCATATGACTGGGATGTGGATACGTTTGACACGGAACATCATGTGGAGTGGATCCCGCTGCTTGCATATACCGCAGCCAGAACCGGAGGGGAATTTGACAAAAAGGCGCTGAAGATCCTGAACGAGACGGCGGAGAAACTGGCTGAGGGAGAGGCAGAGATAGAAACTCTCACGAAAGATATGAAATACTATCCGTATTATCTGGAAGCTTACAGCGCGGCACTGGGAGGACTGGTGGGAGAATACGAGGCAGAGGTGATCGGAGAAGACGGACAGAGCACCTGGCAGAAAAAATACGGATTAAAAGGTTATTGCCCCATTGCGAGAGGATTTGATTATACTCATTATGATGATTTCGGGGCGGGAAGAAGCTACGGATATAAACGAAGGCATCTGGGCCATGACATGATGGGGCTCGTCGGTGTACCTATCATTGCTGTCGAGTCCGGCACTGTGGAAGCCCTGGGCTGGAACCAGTACGGCGGCTGGCGCATTGGTATCCGCAGCTTTGATAATAAGCGCTACTATTACTATGCACATCTGCGGCAGAACTACCCCTATGCGGAAGGACTGGAAGAAGGCAGCGTGGTGACGGCGGGGGATGTGATCGGTTATATGGGACATACCGGTTACAGTACCACAGAAAATGTAAATAATATAGAAGTAACCCATCTGCACTGGGGATTGGAACTGGTCTTTGATGAAGAACAGAAAGAGAGTGACAACGAGATCTGGATCGATGTCTATCCGCTGACCTGTTTTCTGGCAAAACACACGCAGGAAGTGCAGAAAGTCGAGGGAACAAGAGAGTGGATCCGCACTACAAAAATCCGGGAATTCTGATTTCTAAAAATTTCATTTGTTATTTTGTTATTTTTTTGACAAAAGCATTGCAAAACAGATTTCGCTATGTTAAAATGGGGACAGTGAAATGATAAAAAAATAACAATCTACATTTCAGAAAGCAAACCAAACGAAAACAAAAAGTGGAGGACAAACAAATGGCAAAGAAAGTTGTATTAGCAGGCGCTTGCCGTACCGCAATCGGTACCATGGGCGGAACCTTAAGCACAACTCCTGCACCGGAGCTGGGCGCAATCGTTATCAAGGAGGCTCTGAAGAGAGCAGGCGTTGCTCCCGAAGCAGTTGACCAGGTATATATGGGATGTGTAATCCAGGCTGGCCAGGGACAGAACGTAGCACGTCAGGCAGCTATCAAAGCCGGACTTCCCATCGAAGTTCCCGCAGTTACCATGAACGTGGTATGTGGTTCTGGCCTGAACTGTGTGAACCAGGCAGCACAGATGATCATGGCCGGTGATGCAGATATCGTAGTAGCAGGTGGTATGGAGAACATGTCCATGGCTCCTTACGCAATTCCTCAGGGACGTTACGGATATCGTATGGGTAACGCAACCATGGTTGATACCATGATCAAAGATGCACTTTGGGATGCTTTCAATGATTATCATATGATCAAGACCGCAGACAACATCTGCGAAGAGTGGGGACTTACCCGTGAAGAACTGGATGAGTTCGCATTAAAGAGCCAGTTAAAGGCTGAAGAAGCTCAGAAGAACGGTGCCTTCAAGGCAGAGATCGTTCCCGTAGAAGTTAAGAAGAAAAAAGAGACCATCGTATTCGATACCGATGAAGGCCCTCGTCATGGTTCTACCATCGAAGGTCTGGCTAAGCTTCGTGCCATCAATCCCGGTGGATTCGTTACTGCAGGTAACGCTTCCGGTATCAACGACGGTGCAGCAGCTATCGTTGTTATGAGCGAAGAGAAGGCTAAGGAGCTGGGCGTTAAGCCTATGGCTACTTTCGTAGCAGGCGCTCTGGCTGGTGTTCGTCCCGAGGTTATGGGTATCGGCCCTGTAGCTTCTACCAAGAAGGTAATGGCTAAGACCGGTATGAAGATCGAAGACTTCGATATCATCGAGGCTAACGAAGCATTCGCAGCACAGTCCGTAGCAGTTGGTAAGGAACTGGGCATCGATGTAGATAAGCAGCTGAATCCCAACGGCGGTGCTATCGCTCTGGGCCATCCCGTAGGAGCTTCCGGATGCCGTATTCTGGTAACTCTGTTGCATGAGATGCAGGCAAGAGGTGCCAAGACCGGTCTGGCTACTCTGTGCATCGGCGGTGGTATGGGATGCTCCACCATCGTTAAGATCGAGGATTAATGGAATAACAATTCGCTGGGGCGGTAGAATCTCTATCGCCTTAGTGTGGTTTTGAAAATACTGATTGAAATGTGAAATGAGGTAAAAACATGGATTACATTTTGTATGAGCAGAATGGCAATGTGGCAACCATCACCATCAACCGTGAAAAGGCACTGAACGCTCTGAATTCTCAGGTACTGGATGAACTGAACGCTACATTGGATGCAGTAGATCTGGCAACGGTTCGTTGTCTGGTGATCACCGGTGCAGGCAGTAAGTCCTTCGTGGCAGGTGCAGATATCGGAGAGATGAGCAGCCTGACCAAGGCAGAGGGCGAGGCATTCGGTAAGAAGGGTAACGATGTATTCCGCAAGATCGAGACCTTCCCCATTCCCGTGATCGCAGCTGTCAACGGCTTTGCTCTGGGCGGCGGATGTGAGATTTCCATGAGCTGTGATATCAGAATCTGTTCCGACAATGCAGTCTTCGGACAGCCCGAGGTAGGACTGGGAATCACTCCCGGCTTCGGCGGAACTCAGAGACTGGCTCGTCTGGTAGGTGCAGGCATGGCAAAACAGATGATCTACACCGCACGCAATATCAAGGCAGCAGACGCTTACAGAATCGGTCTGGTAAACGAAGTTTACAGCGCAGAAGTAGATGCAGACGGCAATGTGGTAAAGAGTGCACAGGAAGTAATGCTGGCAGCAGCACAGAAGATGGCAGCCACCATTGCAAAGAATGCTCCCATCGCAGTCCGCAACTGCAAGAAGGCTATTAACGAAGGCCTGGATGCAGATATGGATCAGGCAGTAGTGATCGAAGAGAAGCTGTTCGGTGACTGCTTCGAGACAGAAGATCAGAAGTATGGTATGGCTTTCTTCCTTGACAAGAACAAGGAGAAGGTAAAAGAGCCTTTTAAGAACTGCTAATCATTACGAATATAAAAGTATAAAATCAGGAGGATTTACCATGAAAGTAGGTATTATTGGTGCAGGTACTATGGGACAGGGCATTGCAAAGGCATTTGCCCAGGTAGACGGATATGAAGTAGCTCTTTGCGATATCAAGCAGGAGTGGGCTGACGGCGGCAAGGCCAAGATCGTAAAAGGCTATGCAAGACTGGTAGAAAAAGGAAAGATGACTCAGGAGGCTGTTGACGCTATCGTAGCTAAGATCACTCCGGGCCTGAAGGAAGATCTGTGTGCAGACTGCGATCTGATCGTAGAAGCTGCATTTGAGAACATGGAAGTTAAGAAGACCACCTTCGGTGAGCTGGACAAGATCTGCAAGCCCGAGTGTGTATTTGCTTCCAACACTTCCAGCCTTTCCATTACCGAGATCGGCAACGGACTGACCCGTCCTCTGATCGGTATGCACTTCTTCAATCCCGCAGACCGTATGAAGCTGGTTGAGGTAATTGCAGGTGTGAATACTCCCGCAGAGACCGTAGACACCATCAAGAAGATATCGGAAGAGATCGGCAAGACCCCTGTTCAGGTAAACGAGGCAGCAGGCTTTGTTGTTAACCGTATCCTGATCCCTATGATCAATGAAGCAGCTTTCATCAAGATGGAAGGTGTATCCGATATCGCAGGTATCGACGCAGCTATGAAGCTGGGCGCTAATCATCCCATGGGACCCCTGGAACTGGGCGATTTCGTAGGACTGGATATCTGCCTTGCCATCATGGATGTTCTGTACAACGAGACCGGCGACAGCAAGTATCGTGCATGCCCTCTGATCCGTAAGATGGTTCGCGGCGGTAACCTTGGTGTGAAGACCGGCAAGGGCTTCTATGTATACAATGCAGACCGCACCAAGACTCCTGTGGATGCACAGTAGGCAAAAGGTAAAATAACTGTTCGGAGCCGGATACGGCTCTGGACAGTCTAAGTTCATAATTACAACCAAGTATAAATAACAATGGAGGATTAACATCATGGATTTTACATTATCCAAAGAGCATGAGATGGCGAGACAGCTGTTCAAAGAGTTCGCCGAGAACGAAGTAAAACCTCTTGCGCAGGAAGTTGACGAGACCGAAACCTTCCCCAGAGAGACCGTTGAGAAGATGGCTAAGTACGGCTTCATGGGAATTCCCGTTCCCAAGGAGTACGGCGGACAGGGCTGTGATACCCTGACCTACGCTATGTGTGTTGAGGAGCTTTCCAAGGTTTGTGCAACCACCGGCGTTATCGTATCCGCACATACCTCTCTGTGTATCGATCCTATCATGACCTTCGGTACTGAGGATCAGAAGAAGAAATATGTTCCCGATCTGGCAAGCGGCCGTAAGATCGGTGCTTTCGGTCTGACCGAGCCCGGTGCAGGTACCGATGCTCAGGGACAGCAGACTAAGGCTGTATTAGATGGTGACGAGTGGGTCATCAACGGATCCAAGTGCTTCATCACCAACGGTAAAGAAGCTGATGTATATATTGTTATCGCAGTTACCGGTATCGTAGAGAAGAGAGGCAGAAAGATGAAGGAGATTTCTTCCTTTATCGTTGAGAAAGGTACTCCCGGATTTACCTTCGGTACCAAAGAGAAGAAGATGGGTATCAAGGGTTCTTCCACTTACGAGCTGATCTTCACCGACTGCCGTATCCCCAAGGAGAATATGCTTGGTAAGCAGGGACAGGGATTCAAGATCGCAATGCACACTCTGGACGGCGGACGTATCGGTATCGCTTCCCAGGCTCTGGGTATTGCAGAAGGCGCTCTGGAGAGAACCGTTGCTTACACCAAGGAAAGAAAGCAGTTCGGAAAGTCCATTTCCGGATTCCAGAATACACAGTTCCAGCTGGCTGATATGGCTACCAAGGTGGAAGCTGCCAAGATGCTGGTATACAAGGCTGCACGCAAGAAGGACGAGTACAAGACCAATCCTAAGATCTCTTACTCTGTAGAAGCTGCTATGGCTAAGCTGTATGCTGCTGAGGTTGCTATGGAAGTTACTACCAAGGCTGTTCAGCTGCACGGTGGTTACGGTTACATCAGAGAGTACGAAGTTGAACGTATGATGCGTGATGCAAAGATCACCGAGATCTACGAGGGTACTTCCGAAGTTCAGAGAATGGTTATCTCCGCAGATCTGCTGAAATAAGCAAGCAGGCATTTGTCGGAAATTTTATTAGAAAAGTAAGGAGAAAATACAATGAAGATTGTTGTTTGTATTAAGCAGGTGCCCGATACCAAGGGCGGTGTTAAATTCAATCCTGACGGAACTCTTGACAGAGGCGCAATGCTTGCTATCATGAATCCCGATGATAAGGCTGGTCTGGAAGCTGCACTGAAGCTGAAGGACGAGTTCGGCGCAGAAGTTACCGTACTGACCATGGGTCTTCCCAAGGCAGCAGATGCTCTTCGTGAGGCGCTGGCTATGGGCGCTGACAAAGCAATTCTGGTTACCGACAGAGTACTGGGCGGTGCTGATACCTGGGCTACTTCCACTACCATTGCAGGTGCACTGAGAAACCTTGACTATGATCTGATCATTACCGGTCGTCAGGCAATCGATGGTGATACTGCACAGGTTGGTCCTCAGATCGCTGAGCATCTGGGACTTCCTGTAATCTCTTATGCACAGGACATCAAGGTTGAGGGAGACAAGGTGATCGTTCAGAGACAGTATGATGACAGATATCATGTAGTAGAGGCTCAGATGCCCTGCCTGATCACTGCACTGTCCGAGCTGAATAAGCCTCGTTATATGACTCCCGGCGGAATCTTCGATGCATGCAAGGCAGAGATCACTACCTGGGGCAGAGCTGATCTGAAAGATGTTGATGACAGCAACCTTGGCCTGAAGGGATCTCCTACCAAGATTGCAAAGGCATCCGATAAGGTTCGTAAGGGCGCAGGTGAGAAGATCGTTCCCGATTCACCTGAAGACGGAGCAGCTTACATTGTGGCTAAATTCAAAGAAAAGCACATCATCTAATATAGGAGGCAAACCATGGTAACCAATAATATTGAAGAATACAAGGGTGTATATGTGTTCGCCCAGCAGGTAGACAATGAGATCAGCGGTATCGCATTGGAGCTGCTCGGCAAAGGTAAAGAGCTGGCTGCAAAGCTGGAGACCGAGGTAACCGCGGTTCTGATCGGTTATAATGTAAAGAATCTGGCAGATAAGCTGGCTGAGTATGGCGCAGATAAGGTAATCCTTGTGGACGATCCCGAACTGGAGACTTACAGAACCGAGCCTTATGCACATGCACTGGCATCTGTTATCGAGAAATATAAGCCTGAGATCGTTCTGGTAGGTGCAACTGCTATCGGACGTGACCTCGGCCCTACCGTTTCCGCAAGAGTTAAGACCGGTCTGACTGCTGACTGTACTGTACTTGAGATCGGTGATTTCCCTCTCGTTGCTATTCCCGGACAGGAGCAGAAGCACAACCAGCTGCTGATGACCCGTCCTGCATTCGGTGGTAACACCATCGCTACCATCGCCTGCCCCGACAACAGACCTCAGATGGCAACCGTTCGTCCCGGCGTTATGCAGAAGATCGCTCCTATCGCAGGTGCAAAGGCTGTAATCGAAGAGTACAATCCCGGATTTACTCCGAACAACAAATATGTAACCATCAAGGAAGTCGTTAAGGCTGTATCCGATACCGTTGATATCATGGATGCTAAGATCCTGGTATCCGGCGGACGTGGAGTTGGCAGCGCAGAGAACTTCAAGATCCTGGACGATCTGGCAGAGGTTCTTGGCGGTACCGTATCCTGCTCCCGTGCAGTTGTAGATAATGGCTGGAAGCCCAAGGATCTGCAGGTTGGACAGACCGGTAAGACCGTTCGTCCTCAGATTTACTTTGCAATCGGTATCTCCGGTGCTATTCAGCATGTAGCAGGTATGGAAGAGTCTGATCTCATTGTTGCCATCAACAAGGATGAGACCGCGCCTATCTTCGATGTGGCTGACTACGGTATCGTAGGCGACCTGAACAAGGTAGTTCCCGCTCTGACCGAGCAGCTGAAGGCTGCAAAGGCTGAGAAGGCAGCAAACTAATTCGTAACAACGGATTAAAAACATATAAGAACTCCGCCTGATTCCCCGGTCCGTCCGGGAGTCGGGCGGAGTTCTTTTCTGCAAAAAATTGATGCAACTTGTGCAAGTTTCTTGCCTTGTATGCTTGCGCTGAGGGAAGCAAAATAGTAAAATAAAATGATACCAAGGGTAACAAGGTGAAAAATAAATTTTTCACCTGCAAATTTGTGCCTTCGGCTCAAAGTTTGCAGGTTGTTGAAAGGCGTGAGTAGTTTTATGGCAAAACAAAAAGAAGTAAAGACCAACGCAATGCGGATCCTGGAATCTTTGAAGATTCCTTATACCCATCACACCTACGAGTGTGAGGAATTCGTGGACGGTCTTCAGATAGCTGACAAATTATCCCTGCCCTATGAACAGGTCTATAAGACGTTGGTCACCGTGAGCAACAGCAAGAATTATTTTGTATTCGTTATCCCTATTGCGGCGGAGCTGGATCTGAAAAAGGCAGCGAAATCGGTAGGGGAAAAGAGCGTGGAAATGATCCACGTAAAGGATATTAACGCCATTACCGGTTATATCCGCGGCGGCTGTACTGCCATTGGCATGAAAAAGCAGTACGTGACCAGAATCGATGAAAGCGCAAAGACACAGGAGCAGATCTATGTCAGCGGCGGCAAGATCGGATCTCAGATCCGTCTGACACCGGAGGATCTGGCCAAGGCAGCGAAAGCAGAATTTGCCGATATTATCCGGCATGAAAATTAACCGGGAAGATACCGTAAGGATCTGACAATTACGAAAACATATATAAAGGAGTATCTATGGAAAAAGAAAAAACAATTCTCGATTACGACACCGTGGCACTGGATGAAGCACAGGATGCGGTGATCATCATAGACCAGACCTTATTACCCGGCAGGATCGAACTGATCGCTTTACATACGGCACAGGAAATTTGGGATGCCATTTATCTGTTGAAAGTCAGAGGGGCTCCGGCCATCGGCGTAGCGGCGGCACTGGGTATTTATCTGCTGGCAAACCGCATCGAGACCGAAGATTTTGAAAAGTTTTATGAGAAATTTACCGAATATAAGGAATATCTGGATTCTTCCAGACCCACCGCAGTCAACCTGTCCTGGGCATTGAAGCGTATGAATGCCGTGGCTGTGAAGGCCGGCAGAGAAGAACACAAAACCGTGGCAGAAGTGAAGGAAATCCTGCATGATGAAGCCTTGCAGATTCGGGCGGAAGATGTGGAAGTATGCCGAAAAATCGGAGAATTTGGCCTGGAACTGGTGAAACCGGGAGATGGCATCCTGACTCACTGTAATGCAGGACAACTTGCAACCGTAAAATATGGTACTGCAACAGCACCTATTTATCTGGGACAGGAGAAGGGCTATAACTTCCATGTATTTGCGGATGAGACCAGACCCCTGTTGCAGGGAGCCAGACTGACTGCTTTTGAACTGCATTCCGCAGGCGTGGATGTCACACTGATCTGCGACAATATGTCTGCTTCTGTAATGTCCAAGGGCTGGGTACAGGCAGTGTTCGTGGGTTGTGACAGAGTGGCGGCTAACGGAGATACGGCCAACAAGATCGGCACCAGCGTAGTAGCAGCGGTAGCAAAGCAGTACGGTGTACCGGTATATATCTGTGCACCTACATCTACCATTGACATGGCTACTGTTACCGGCGCAGATATCTGTATTGAGCAGCGTAAGGCAGAAGAGGTTACTGAGATGTGGTACAAGGAGCGCATGGCCCCGGAGGGTGTAAAGGTCTACAATCCGGCATTCGATGTGACGGACCATGAACTGATCGCCGGAATCGTAACAGAGTACGGTGTGGCAAGAGCGCCTTACACCGAGAGCCTGAAGGAGATCATGGAACGCAAGGCACAGAGAGGCTGATGGTGAAGATATGAAGCGAAATGTAAGCCTTGCGGAGATATCCGACGGCCGATTATACAAAGCAAATGATATGGTAAAAGCGGATTGCGGTGGTTGCAATGGCTGTTCCCGGTGTTGTCACGGCATGGGCAATTCCATTATCCTGGATCCCTATGATGTGTACCGGATGACTACAGGAATGGGGAAAAGCATGCAGGAGCTATTAGCGGCATCGGTGGAGCTCAATGTGGTGGACGGTGTGATCCTGCCAAATCTGAAAATGCAGGGAGCAGAGGAAGCCTGTGCGTATCTGGATGAGGAAGGAAGATGCAGCATCCATCCGTACCGGCCTGGAATCTGCAGACTGTTTCCTCTGGGAAGATATTATGAAAACGGAGGATTTTCCTATTTTCTCCAGACCGGGGAATGTGCAAAGGAGAACCGCAGCAAGATAAAAGTCAGTAAATGGATCGATACTCCGGATCTGACCCGCAATCAGCAATTTACCTTACAATGGCATGACCTGTTACATGCCATGGAAGAAAGACTGACAGGAGAAGACGAAGGGAAACAGAGGGAAGAAAATCTCCTGCTGCTGCGTCTGTTTTATTTATTGCCGTATGAGGGGACGATAGATTTTTACACACAGTTTACAGAGAGGATGGAACATTGGAATGGACAGAACGGACAGATTTAACAGTTTAAACAAGCTCTCCATTGAGAAGCGCCTATTGAAAGTATTTCGTAAGACCACGATACTGCTGAGCATGACGGGTGTCATCGCCTGTGTGGCCATGGGAATCGTGAGTTATCAGTATTCCTACGCCTTGAAGCATTACGGTTTCGCGCAGGGTGACATCGGTAAGGCGATGATCGTTATCGCGGAGATGCGGAGTGAGACCCGTGCCGCCATCGGCTATGATGACGATACACTGATCGCTACAGCAAAAAATGCCCATGACCTGACGGCGGAACAGTTGGATACCTATATCAGTGCCCTGGAAGATGACATGATCACGGATGAGGGAAGAGCTACCTACCAGCAGATCAAGGACGGCGTAGCTTCTTATCAGCAGATCGAGGCACAGATACTGGAACTGGGAACAGCTTCCGATTCTGCTAAGCGGATGCAGGCACAGCAGATGGCAGGCGAACAGATGGATCCCGTGTTCCAGCAGGTCTATGCAGATATGACGAGCCTGTTGGACAGCAGTGTAACGAACGGAAATGCCATGGAAGCCAAACTGAATGTTTTCCGTGTGGTTATTTTTATTGTAATCCTTCTGATCATCGGAGTAGGCTTTGCGGGATCTGAAAAAGCGGGAAAAAGAATAGCCAAAGGAATCGTCGGACCGCTGAAAGCGCTGGCAGACAGACTGGATGGGTTTGCTGCAGGTGATCTGTCTTCAGAGTTCCCGGAAGTAAAGACAGAGGACGAAGTGGCAGAGATGAATCGTGCCGCCATTGCAATGGCTGAAAATCTGCGAATGATCATTGAGGATATCAAGCAGGCTCTGAATGCCATGGCAAATGGTGACTGGACGGTAAAATTTCTTTACCCCGATCTCTATGCAGGGGATCTGGATGAATTGAAGGAAGCCCTGAGAGATATCAAATATAAGATGAATGAAGCATTGTACAATGTAAATTCCGTATCCGGCCAGGTATCCATGGGTGCCGGAAGCCTGGCAGATGCCGCACAGTCTCTGGCAGAGGGCGCTACTGAGCAGGCCGGAGCCGTACAGCAGCTACAGGCAACCATTACTAATATTACCTCTATGGTAGACAATACTGCAGAGCATACCAAGAATTCCAGCAGGCAGGCACAGGAATACTCTGCTAAGGCAGATGAAGGCCGTACCGAGATGAATCATCTGATGGAGATCATGGAACAGATCAACGAGACTTCCGAGAAGATCAGCAACATCATCGGTGAGATCGAGGATATTGCCAGTCAAACCAACCTGCTGTCCTTAAATGCGTCCATTGAGGCAGCCAGAGCGGGGGAGGCCGGAAGAGGTTTTGCTGTGGTGGCAGACCAGATTGGTAAGCTGGCAGAGCAGAGTGCGCAGTCCGCTGTCAATACCAGAGAGCTGATCGGCGGTACACTGGAGGAGATCCATGCCGGCAATGAAGCTGTGGATCATGCGTCCCAGACGTTGAGCGTTATCGTGGAAGGCGTCCGCAAGATCGCACAGGATTCTGAGGAACTGAACCAGATTGCAGCTGCTCAGTCAGATGCCATGAATCAGGCGGAGAGCGGTGTGAACCAGATCTCCGAGATCGTACAGTCCAACTCTGCGGCAGCAGAAGAATTATCCGCTACCAGTGAGGAACTGCTGGCTCAGTCCGAGAATATGACCAATCTGGTAAAGCAGTTCAAGCTGATCGATGAGGAGAAGATTCAGGCGAGAAAAAAGGAGGCTGACAATGCCGGTATTTGATTTCAGCAGTATTCCGGAAAATGAGAAGAAGCAGGATCCCGTATGCACCTATACCATGTTCCGTTCCAATGAGGCTGCGGCAAGTCCCGAAAAGCCGATCCTGATCCTGGACAACAGCAGCGAACCGTGGAAGCACCATGCTATCGGTGTCTTCGGCAATCAGAACAAACGCACAAATTTCGAATTCAGGGAAGAGGGCAGCAGTGCCTATGCCGATATTTTACAGATCGATGCAAGATTCGTAAGCCTCGTCAGATGGTTAGGAGAAAATCACATCAATGTCCGGCTTTCCGGGGAAAACCGGGAAGAAGGCTATGCGGTATACAAGATCCGAGAGACTGCATTTGGCGGCGGAACCAAGCTTTCGGCAGAAGATGGATTTTTACAGTTCATGATGGAAAGACTGTTCGCCAGCAGTGCTCCCGCAGAAGAGGAACAGGGGGAGGACGAAGAGGAAGACGGCGATGATATGAAGCTTACCAGCCTTCAGAGTATCTCCGATTTCATGACATGTGCTGGAAGGACCATGCCGGAAAACATCCGCCTGTGGGCCAGAAGAAATCTGGCGGTGGCCAGATCCCATGAGGTGTCTCCGGAAGAGAGAAGACATGCCCAGAGAGCGCTGTCCATCATGATGAACATTCAGTGGAAGGGCAATTACTTCGAAGCCATTGATCCGATGGAAGCCAGACGGATCCTGGACGAGGAATTGTACGGCATGGAGAGAGTCAAGCAGCGGATCATGGAGACCATTATCCAGATTAACCGTACTCACACCTTACCGGCTTACGGACTGCTTCTGGTGGGTCCGGCCGGAACCGGTAAATCCCAGATCGCTTATGCGGTGGCGAGGATCCTGAAATTGCCCTGGACAACATTAGACATGAGTTCCATTAACGATCCGGAGCAGCTGACCGGAAGCTCCAGAATCTATGCCAATGCCAAGCCGGGCATTATCATGGAGGCTTTTTCCATGGCGGGAGAGTCTAATCTGGTATTCATCATCAATGAGTTGGACAAGGCGGCAAACGGCAAGGGTAACGGCAATCCGGCGGATGTGCTTCTGACACTGCTTGACAATCTGGGATTCACGGACAACTATATGGAATGTACCGTTCCCACCTTTGGTGTCTACCCCATCGCCACTGCCAATGATAAGGAGCAGATTAGTGCTCCGTTAATGTCCCGTTTTGCAGTGATCGACATCCCGGATTACACACCGGAGGAGAAGAAGATCATTTTCTCCAGATTTGCATTGCCGAAGGTGCTGAAAAGGATTGGACTGCAGGCAGACGAATGCACACTCACCGAAGAGGGACTGGATGCGGTGGTGGAGATCTATTCCAACACCAGTGGAATCCGTGACCTTGAGCAGGCGGCGGAGCATCTGGCAGCCAATGCCCTGTATCAGATCGAAGTGGACGGGGTAAAGGAAGTTGTATTTGATGCAGAAAAAGTGAAGAAATTATTTCTATAAGTAATAGAAGCAGGTAGCCGCAGGATGCGGTTGCCTGCTTTTTGTGCAAAGTCGGGGGCTTTTGCCCCGGCATCATTATAGAAAAACGAGTAGAGGAGAGGGACATGACAAAGAAAGTATTAGTGATCACGGATGCACAGAACGAATTCATCACTGGGGCGCTGGGAAACAAGGAGTGCGAGGCGGCGGTAAAGTATATCGTTGCGGCAGCAGAAAGCGGGGAATACTACAAGGTGATCTTTACAAAGGATACCCATACGGCGGATTATCTGCACACCCAGGAAGGAAAGCGTCTGCCCGTTCTGCACGGACAGGAAGGCACAGAAGGATATAAGATCCATCCGGATATCATGAAGGCGGTACAGGAGCATTATGCGCCGGAACAGATCCTTACGGTGAAAAAGCCTACTTTTGGCAGTCTGGATTTTGGGAATACGCTGAAGGCAATCTGGGAAGAGGTGACGGCAGCAGGAGAGGCAGCAGAGGGTGAATATCCCATGGAAGTGGATTTTACCGGATTCTGCACCGGAATCTGTGTGTTAAGCAATGTGGTCATGGCAAAGGCATTTGTACCGGAAGCGAGAGTGTGTGTCATTGAGAAGGCCTGTGCCTGTGTGACACCCCAGACGCACCAGACGGCCATCGCAGCTATGGGACCGATCCAGGCGGATGTGATTTAGAGAACATATCATATTTACACAGTTGTGAATCTAAGAGAGAAAGAGGATAAAATCATGCAATTACCACAGATCATCAACAGCTTACTGGAAAATGATATGTACAAGTTCTCTATGGGACAGTGTATCTACCACCAGTTCAGCGCTTATAAGACTACCTGGACCTTCAAATGCAGGAATACAGATGTATTTTTCACATCTGAAATGGTAGAAGAAATCAAGGCGCAGATCCGGGCCTATTGTGACTTACGTTTTACGGAAGAGGAACTGGCTTATCTGGAGAACGTAAAATGGATCAAGGGTTCCTATGTGGATTTTTTACGTTTGTGGCAGCCCAGATATGAGGATTTTGAGATCGGCACGGAGGCAGACTGTGGCCTGACTATCGAGACGAAGGGCTCCTGGCTGAATACTTCTATGTATGAGATCCCGACGCTGGCTATTGTTAATGAAGTATTTTTCCGTATGAATTATGACTATGAGAAGCTGTATGCCTCCTTCCGGGAGCGTCTGGCAGACAAGCTACAGAAGCTGGTGGACGGAACGTATTGCCTTGGAAATTTCAGTGAATTCGGTCTGAGACGCCGTCTCTCTGCAGAGGCACAGGAACTGGCAGTACAGAAGCTGGTGGGTCACAATAAGGATTATAAGGACTCCGCCTGCATTGGTACCTCCAATGTCTATCTGGCAAAGAAATGGAACGTGACACCGGTAGGCACTATGGCCCATGAATGGATCATGTGTACCGGGCAGGGCAATCACAAGCACAATCCGGCATATTCCAACTGGTATGCCCTGGATGCCTGGGTGAAAGAGTATGGCATTTTGAACGGAATTGCTTTGACGGATACGATCACCACGGATTGCTTCCTGAAAGATTTCCAGCTGACCTATTCCACTCTGTTTTCCGGCGTGCGGCATGACAGTGGGGATCCCTTTGCATGGGGGGAGAAGCTGATATCTCATTATGAATCCCTGGGAATTGATCCGAAGCGCAAGACTCTGCTGTTCAGTGACAGTCTGGACTTTGCACGGGCGGATGAACTACGTAAGGCATTCCGGGACCGGGTGACCGTGGCTTTCGGTATCGGAACCTATATTGCCAATGATACCTGCGAGGAACCGTTGAATATTGTCATGAAGACCACTGCCTGCAACGGCATGGATGTGGCAAAAATCTCCGATACTCCCGGCAAGGAAATGTGTAAGAATGCGGATTACGTGGATTATCTCACCAGATGTATCAGGTGGAGACTGGAACATGACAGATAGGAAGCAGCAGAAAATCAGAAACGGCGGGAATACAGCATGGATGAAAAAAACAGAATAGAAAACAGAATCGGTGTGCTGGATGGAATCCGTGCCATAGCCATCGGGATGGTAGTGTGGTTTCATTTCTGGCAGCAGACATGGCTGACACCGTATCTTCGGATTCCAACAGAGTACACAAAATATATTGGAATCACAGAGATCAACCTTGCCGGATGGGTCAGGTATGGATTTATTTTTGTGGATATGATGATCCTGCTCAGCGCATTCTGCAATTTTTATCCTTATGCAAGATCTATTGTTCTGGGAGAGGACTGGCCGGATACGAAGACATTTTACAGAAAGAGGGCAGCAAGAATACTGCCTTCTTACTATTTTATGTTGGCGATCGATCTGTTTTTCTATATTTTACCGGGACATAAATATCGGAATGTGGGAGCATTGTGCAAAGATATTGTGACACATGTATTTTGCGTTGCACCAAATTGGTCGGACACTTATATATCCACATCTTTTAACGGCGTGTTATGGACGGTACAGATGGAAGTGATCTATTATCTGCTGCTGCCGTGGATCGCAAGATTGTTCCGCAAGTGGGCCTTTGCCACTTATAGTGTGATGTTGATGATTTCCGTTACAAGTACCGCGGCGATCCTGAACTGTTTTGCTGGAAAAGAGAGAAATTATGGAAATAGTATTCTGACGTTTATGGGAATCTATGCCAATGGCATGCTTTGCTGCATCCTGTATGTCATGTGGAAAAAATATGTGACAGAAAATAAATACTCGCGGCTGGCAGGAACAGTGATCTCTGTTTTGTGTATTTTTCTGATGAACGGGATGATTCATAAATACGACGGGGATGTGAATCTGCAGGCAGTTCAGTTGCAGAGCCGGCTGGTGCAGTCGTTTCTGTTTGCATTGTTCCTTTTCAGTACGGCCTGTGCGGGAGAATATTATCAGAAACTATATTCCAACCGGGTGGCATCACTTTTTTGCAAATTTTCCTATAATCTGTATCTCTGGCATCAGATGATCGCCGTCTGGCTGAAAGAAAAAAGAATTCCTTATTGGAGCGGGGATACGCCGCCAAATATGACAGGTGACCGTGTATGGCAGTGGAAATATCAGATACTGATTATCGTGGTGTCTGCGGCGGTGGCGGTAGCGGTTACTCTGATCGTGGAAATTCCTGCGGCCCGATATCTGCTGAAAGACAGGGACAGCCATAAGGAAGAAGGAAAACAGCATGACAGGATATGAACATATTGAGCACACGTTTGCACCGGTGTACGATGCGGATTCGCTGGTGCTGATCCTGGGAACATTGCCCTCGGTGAAATCCCGGGAGAACCATTTTTATTACGGACATAAGCAGAACCGTTTTTGGAAAGTGATGGCAGATCTGTGCGGGGAACCGGTGCCGGAGACCATAGAGGAGAAAAAGAAAATGCTACTGGCTCATCACATTGCCGTCTGGGATGTAATCCAGAGCTGCGATATTAAGGGATCCAGCGACAGTAGCATCCGCAATGTGGAGCCGACGGATATTCGAGGGATTCTGGCGGAATCACAGATCACGCGGATCTATGCCAACGGTAACAAAGCAGGAGAGCTTTATCGAAAATATCAGCTGCCCCTGACCGGCATAGAAGCCACGGTGCTGCCCTCCACCAGCCCGGCCAATGCGGCATGGAGGCTGGAGAGTTTGTGCGAAGTGTGGCGGGAGACGATAGTACTTTTATAATTTTTGAAAAAACGACAAAAAATGAAAGTACTATTGACAATTCATGAAATGTTTTATATAATTTATGAAATGATACCAAAGGTATCAAAAGCAAAAGGGGATTATCGTATAGAACAGACCGCGCATCTAATAAGGATGCGCGGTCTGTTTTTATATATGGCATATAGTAAAGTGTTACAATGAATGTGTACACACATATCGGATTTGATGATGCTGAGGAAGAATTAAAACGAATGGAAGATTTCCGAAAGGCACAGGAAGAGGTTGAACAGAAGAAGGAGAAACCGACGTCGCAAAAGATGTTTAAGGTCGTGTAATATGGAAGATAGGTGGCGCTCCGGCTTAGGCTGGGGCGTTTTTTCTATGGAAAAGAAGTGAAAATGACGATATAATATATCTTGGAATAATTTTATATTGGAGGGATTATGTATGCCAAGAGCGGGTATTACAGCATATGATTTATTAATATCATGTCCAGGAGATGTAGAAAAATATATTGAAGTTGTTAAAGAATGTTTAGAGGGATTTAATACTGTAATTGGTAGAATTAATAACGCAGAAATTGTAGGTAGACACTGGTCAACAGATAGTTATGCTCAGTCAGGAGATAAGCCACAAGAGTTGCTAAATCAACAATTTGTCAGAGATTGTGATGCTGCGGTTGCAATTTTTTGGACTAGATTTGGAACCCCAACAGATAAGTACGGATCTGGAACAGAAGAAGAGATAGAAGAAATGTTATCTGCAAACAAACAAGTATTTATGTATTTTGTTGATGAGCCTATCCCTATGTCTGGGGTGGATTTAGAGCAATACAAAAAAGTGCAAGGATTTAGGGAAAAGTACAAAGATAAGGGAATTTATTTTGTTGTAAAGGATGTTGAAGAGTTAAGAAAATTATTTACGAATCATTTATCACTTCATTTTCTGCCAATAATTGTTGGTGAAAAAACAATGAATATAAAAGAAACAAAAAGCCCCTTACTATCCATTCATGGAATTAATCATATAGCTGATAATAAGGCGGATATATTTTGTACGTCATATACAGATAGTAAATTTATTAAAACTTTGGAAGAAAAAATTTTAACAAAAATTGAGAGAGAAAAGGGTAACAAATTAGAGAAAAGAAAGGCTGACGAGATAAAGCCAAAACAAGAAGTGGCAGAGACGCATGATGAAAATTTTATCCGACTTCAAGAAGCATTTAAAAATGTTGATTTTTTAAAAGGACTTACGACAAATGCAGATATTCCCGAGGAATGGAAGCAAGTTATTATAGCTTTTTGCAATCGGTTTGACGTAATAATAGAAGAGGACTTTTGGAATGTGGGTAATTTGAAAATATCACAGTCATTAGTGAATCCTATGCTTGGTGGTGGTTCTTCTTTAAGTGGTGAGGATGATGAGAAGATTCATTATAAAGAAATTCGTGATATATATTGGAAGATAAAAGAATTGAACGAATACAGGCAGTATTTGGGGGATTTAGACAGTTATAAAATGGTTGAGTTTATTGTTTCAAATGATGGTACAACATATGACGAAGATATTGATATTAAGTTAATTGTTCCAAAAGGTAAAATTGTCAACAAAAAGAAATTGCCGATACCGGGAATTAATATTATTGATACATTATTAGAAATGCAGTTTATGAAATCCGCATTTCAAATTAAAGCAACAGATGAAATAGATTCGTATTGTGGATATTCAGCAATGCCAACAAGATTTGAGTATACATTTACCAATCCATTAAATCCGCCATCAGCTCGAGAAGAGTATGAATCAAGCAAGACGAAATATATGGATGAGATTAATCAATTATTCTGTTATGAATTGTTTGAAAAAGAGGATTGTGATGTTTTGACTTTTCATCTTAACTATTTGAAACACAATACCCGAATGGCATTTCCGTCTGTTCTTATTTTTCATGATGTTCCAGAGAGTATTGATTATGAAATGACATCAAAGCATTCGCCGAATGTGATTAAAGGAAAGATAGAAATTGCTTAGTAGTAACCAAATCCCGTTTTACTACCAACTTTACTACTAACAGCCCACAACAACTTGCTCCATCTTGCCCTATTTTGCCAAGATGTCAGCCAATACACACATTTCACAAATCCCTTGCAAAACAGGGCATTCCGGGGCAAAACAAGGAGAAATAAAATAATGATAAAAATACTTTTCATCTGCCATGGAAATATCTGCCGTTCCCCTATGTCCGAGTTCATCCTCCGGGACATGGTTGCAAAACGCGGCATAGCGGATCAGTTTGAAATCGCATCGGCTGCGACGAGCCGGGAGGAAATCGGCAATCCGGTCTATCCGCCGGCGGTGCGGAAGCTGCGGGAGCATGGCATTGATCCGTCCGGGAAGCGGGCACGCCAGATGACGAAGCAGGATTACGAATATTATGATTATCTGCTGGCAGCGGAGCAGTACAATATTCAAAATATGCTTCGAATCGTTGGCGGAGACCCGGAGCATAAGATCCATCGGCTGCTGGATTACTCAAAGCATCCGCGCGATATTGACGATCCGTGGTACTCCGGGGATTTCGAAACCGCGTACCGGGACATCGTGGAGGGCTGCGAAGCATTCCTGGAGAGTTTCAAGTGAACAAAAATGACTGCGAAGCAGCGGAAAGTATCGTAGATTCGTTTCTGCGAATGGCGTGTGTGAACTGTAACTTTGCAGATGCTTCAGGAAAGAGAACCTCAGATTCCCCTACCTATTTAAGGAAATGTATGCTACAATAAAAAAGATATCAGGATCAAAAACTCTTTTGCCTCTGATATCAGGACAACAGTATCCGTCATAAAGGCGGGATGACTGATTATCAGATCACTGCTCCAAGGGTGCTGCGGGCAGCGAATAAGATCGGAGTTTTTGAATGAGTATCAATTCCATGATTTTTCTGACGGCTTTTTTGCCGGTTGTATTTGTGTTGGACAGGCTGTGTGTGCGCAAAACAGCGCTGAAAAATATCCTGCTGCTTCTGGCAAGCCTTGTGTTTTATGCGTGGGGCGAGCCGGTTTATATTGTCCTTTTACTCGTTTCGATTGCGGCAAATTACGGTATCGGACTGCTGCTTGGATGTCAGCGGGATGAAAGCGTGGCGGCGAAAGCCGTTCTGGCGGCGGGCATTTTGGTAAACCTGGGGATTCTTGGGTATTATAAATATTTTGACTTCTTTTTGCGGATTGTGAACCGGCTGACGGGAAGCGAGCATGAGATGCGCAATATCCCGCTTCCGATTGGCATTTCGTTTTTTACGTTCGGAGCGATTTCGTATCTGATGGATTTATACCGCGGTCATTATGAGGCGGAGAAAAATCCGCTCAATATGGCATTGTATCTGTCTTTTTTCCCAAAAATTTCAGTCGGACCGATTGCGCGGTATCGCGATTTTGCCCCGCAGCTGACAAACAGACAGGAAACCGTGGAAAAGACAGCGGAGGGAATTCGGCGCTTTGCCTATGGACTTGGTAAAAAGGTGCTGGTCGCAAACATTGTCGGTGCAAGTGTAGATAAGATCTATGCGCAGGACATTACAAATGTTACAGGCGTTATGGTGTGGTGCGCGGCGATTCTGTATGCGATTCAGATTTACTATGATTTTTCCGGTTTCACGGATATGGCCATCGGTCTGGGCAAAATGTTCGGATTCGATATTTGTGAAAACTTTAATTATCCATACCTGTCCGGTTCGATTCAGGAGTTCTGGCGCAGATGGCATATTTCCCTGAGTAGCTGGTTTCGGGATTACCTCTACATACCGCTTGGCGGAAACCGGAAAGGAAAGGCTCGGACATATTTGAATCTGGCGATCGTCTTTTTTGCGACCGGGTTATGGCATGGCGCGACGACAGCGTTTATCGCATGGGGCGCGCTGCACGGATTTTTCATCATTGTGGAACGGATCGGATTTAAGAAAATTCTGGACAAAATCGGCTTTTTGCGTTATGTATACACGGGGCTTGTGGTGTTGTTCGGCTGGGTGATTTTCCGGGTGGCAAATCTGCAGCCGGCGCTGCAGTACATCCGCAGGATGCTGACGCCGTGGCAGTATACGCAGAGCACCTATGCGCTGCGGGAGCTGATCGGAAACCGCTGCATTGTGATGACGGTCATCGGCATCCTTGGCATGGGGCTGATACAGGCAGGCATCAAAAAGTTCTGCCCGGCAGCGGAGAAATTAAAGGGCGGCGTATTGGAACTGGTTTACTGCATGTTCCTGATCGCAGCGTCGATGCTGCTTTTGGTCAACGGAACCTACAGCCCTGCAATTTATCTGAATTTCTGAGTGGAGAATGCATATGAATAAAAAAATGGCGGCGGCATGGCTGATTTGCTTTGCGCTTTTGCTTTTGATGCCGGGAGCTGTGTGGGCGGTAACAAAGGATCGTTTCCAGACGGATGCGACGGAAAATACGGTTTCAACAGAGATTCCGAAGCTGACGAAGGACAATTACAGAGATTATCCGGGATTGGTGGAGAGCGCGTTTAACGCGGCGGTTCCGTTTCGGAGTCAGCTGATTTCCTTTTCCAGCCTGACAGATTTAAAGCTGTTTTGTGAAAAATCCATCAACGACAAGGTTGTGATCGGTTCGGACAACTGGTTGTTTTACAGCATGGAATCGGACATTGATGATTATAAGGGAACAAATCTGTTTACAGAAGGACAGCTTGCACAGATCGCATCGCAGCTTACGACATCGGAGCAGTGGCTTTCCAACCGGGACAGTGAATTTATCCTGATGATTGCACCGAATAAGGAGACGATTTACGGAGAAGAGCATCTTCCTTCCTATTATAAAAAGGCGGAAGAAACGCGGACAGATCAGCTGATTGCTTATCTGAAGAAGAATACAGATATCCGTATTGTATATCCGAAAGAGGAAATGCTGAAATATAAGAAGGAATATTCCCTGTACTGGCACTATGACACGCACTGGAACGCTGCTGGCGGCTATATTGGGGCGAAAGCGCTGTTAAGGGAGTTGGGAGACGAGCTTCCAGAGGTGGAGGACATTACCTTTACTCCGGATACCTTTTCCGGATATGATCTTGCAAGAATGATGAATCTGCAGAGCTACTACGAAAAAAACATGCCTGCGGAAGAAAATTATATCGTGACCGGTTACAACGGCAACAATTTGCAGGCAGTCTCTATTGACGATGCGACGGCTCTGGTGTATCATTCAGATGCGCCGGATACGAGAAAGCTGTTCATGGTGAGGGATTCCTTCGCCGGAGGAATGGCGGGACCGGTGGCGAGCAGCCTTTCAGACTGCTATATGGCTCATTGGAACGGATTTTTTACGCAATCTATGGTAGAAGAACAAAAGCCGGATGTTTTTGTTCTGGAGCTGGTAGAGAGACGGCTGGATTATCTGCTTTCTTTCTGCCTGACAGACTGAGCAGAAAGGTAACGGATGGGAACAAAAAATAAGGGAGAAGGCAGTTCCTTTGTAAAACAGGCCGGCATTCTGGCTGCTGCCGGCATTATCTGTCGAATTATCGGCCTATTGTACAGAAGCCCCCTGACGGGAATTATCGGAGAGACAGGAAACGGCTATTATGCGCCGGCGTATCGCTATTATCAGATGATTTTGCTGATCTCTTCCTATAGCATTCCGTCGGCGGTATCCAAAGTAATTTCACAGAGACTGGCAACCCACCAGTACAAAAATGCGCAGCGGATTTTTCACTGCTCGATTATTTATGTTGTTGTCGTGGGCGGAATCGCCAGTCTGTTTGCGTTTTTTGGAGCAGATTTTCTGATTCCGGGACGGGCGGCGATGGTGCTTCGGACGCTTGCACCGACAATTTTCTTTTCCGGTCTTCTCGGCGTTTTGAGAGGATATTTTCAGGCAAACCGAAGCATGGTGCAGACGTCCGTTTCGCAGATTCTGGAGCAGATTTTAAATGCGGCGGTCAGCATGCTGGCGGCATGGGGGCTGATGCAGATATTTGCTGGGGAAGACGAGCTGACCTGTGCTGCGTGGGGTGCAGTCGGAAGTGCAGTCGGGACTGGCGTCGGCGTGCTGATAGCACTGGCGTTTATGCTGATGATTTACCATATGAACCGGAAAATAATTCGCCGCAGGATAGAGCGGGATCGTTCCAGAGATTTACTGGAAACCGGCGAGATTTTCAAGATCATTCTGTTTATGGTAACGCCGGTTCTGCTGAGTACGTTTGCATATAATGCGAGCGCACTGATCAACCAGACCCTGTATCTGAATCTGATGCAATCGGTACACAACGCTTCTTATGATGATATTACGATTATTAACGGTATTTACGATACGGAAGCGGTCGGACTTTCCAATATTCCGATTGCAATCGCGTCTGCGATGGCTTCCGCGATCCTGCCGAGCATTGCAGGAAGCTTTGAGACAAAGAAGAAAAAAGACGTCCGGCACAAAATCAGCGTGGCAATCAAGACGATCATGTTTATCGCGATTCCGTCTGCAGTCGGCATGACGGTATTATCCAGACCGATCGTATGGCTGTTGTATAATACGAATACGGACAGCATCCGTCTGGGCGGATGCCTTCTGGCGGCGCTTGGTGCGAGCATCGTGTTCTATTCCCTTTCCACACTGAGCAATTCGATTCTGCAGGCAGTCGGCAAGGCGTCGAAGCCGGTTACAAACGCGGTGATTGCGCTGGCGGTGCAGACTGTGGTGGCGGCAGCCCTCCTGATCTTTACAGATCTTGGTATTTACAGTTTGCCGATCGCCGTTACGGTATATTCTTTTATGATGTGCCTGTTAAATGGCATCGCGGTGAAAAAAGCGACCGGCTATCATCAGGAAATCGAGAAGACGTTTGTCCTGCCGCTGGTATCCTCTGCGATCATGGGGCTTGTGGTTGCAGGTATTTATTATGGGCTGACGCTGACAGTGCTGAAAGGATATCTCGGCAATGCGGTTGCACTGCTGCTTTCGGTGGCAATCGGCGGACTGACGTATTTTGCGGCGGCGTTAAAGCTTGGCGTCATGTCGAAAAAAGAACTGCTCGGAATTCCCGGAGGCAGTATGATTGTGAAATTTGCGGTAAAATTGCATTTGCTGAAGAATTAGGCCGTAAATTTGTAATAGAATTGTAATAAATGCAGAAAAAGGCTGGATTTTTACCGCCTGCGGGAGTACAATATTTAAACTAGGTTGGTTTAACCTTTTCAAAAAAGAAAAATATTCAGGAGAATGATATATGAAAAAAACCAGTTTGTTCTGTCTGGCGCTGGGATTATCTGCAGCATTATGTGCATGTGGCTCTGCAGCGACAGAAACAACCCCTGTACCTGAAACGGATTCAGCTGTTGCAGCAACGGAAAGCAACGATACAACCGGAACAGAAAATGCAGCAGCGGAGACGGAAAGCGTTGTTACAGAAGACGCAGTTCCGACCAGCTACCTGACCGGTCTGGAATGCACCGAAGAGGAACGTGAACAGCGCCCGATGGCAGTTATGCTGAACAATATCAAGGCAGGAACCCCGCAGGCAGGAATCGGACAGGCATCTGTGATTTATGAAGCGCCGATGGAAGGCGCGGATGTGACCCGTCTGATGCCGTTGTTTGAAAACTGGCAGAATCTGGATACGATCGGCTATATCAGAAGCAGCCGTGATTACTTTGTATACAGCGCACTGGAATTCGATGCGATTTATGCGCATTTCGGACAGGCTACCCCTTATGTCGGCGATCTGTTAAACAGTGATCTGGTGGACAACATCAGCGGCGCAGTTGCAGGAATTGACCGCCCGGCTTCCAAAGCGTTCATGCGGACGGATAAGCGGAAAGCACCCCATAATGTGTATACAACCGGTGAAGCACTGGCAGAAGCGGCAGAGAAATTTGAATACAGCCTGACTTATCACGATACGCATAAGCAGAAATTTGCCTTTGCACCTCTGGGCGAAAAGGCAGACTATCCGGATAACGATACCGTTGTCCTGATGTATCCCGGCGGTGAAAAGACCGGTGTTGGAAACGGCTATTCTAATGTGCAGGCTTATTTTGAATATAACGAAGAAGACGGAAAATATTACCGTTATCAGTACGGTGACAAGCATATTGACGAGACAACCGGCGAACAGCTGGCAGTCGATAACGTTATTTTCCAGTATTGTCACGGCGAGTTCCGGGATTCCAAAGGCTATATGGCATTTGATATGCACGGCGGCTGGGAGCCCGGTGCAGATCTGACCAATTACAAGGTTCAGGTATTTACCGGAGGTAAGATGGTAGAAGGAACATGGTCAAGATATTCGGATACCGATCCGGCGCTGTATGTGGATGCAGACGGTAACCCGATCCGGCTAAATCGCGGAAAAACATGGGTTTGCCTGATCTGGAACGAACATGCGGATGACGTTGTACTGAAGTAATCCGAAAATCTGAGAGGTACACGATAGTATGAAAGAAGTTTGGGCAAGTTTTCGTCTGGCTTTTTCGATGTATTCGATTTTTCCTGCCAGGCAGATCAAAAAAACCCGTAGAAATATGAAGTATATTCTGATTTTCGTACCGCTAGTCGGCGCGATTATCGGGTTCATTCTAAAACAGTGGCAGGTGATCAGCCCGTATCTGATTGATAAAGATCTGTTGGGCGCGGTTATCTGTGCGATGCTTCCGATCTTTTTATCGGGCGGTGCGTTTCTGGATGGTTTCTTCCGGACAGTAGATGCGCTCAGTTCCCATCAGCCGAGGGAAGTCAAGCTGGAAATCCTGCGGGATTCCCACAGCGGATACTTCGCAATTATTATCTGTGTCTGCTATTTCTTCCTGATCGTCGGTCTTTGGAGCGAAATGCCGCTGGACAGCTGGCCGGTTCTTGCATATGGCTTCATACTTTCCAGAGCGCTCTATGGTCTTTCGATCGAATGCTTCCCGCATTCGCAGGAAAGCAAATGCTCCCTGTATGTCGGAAAAGGCAAAAGCAGAGGAATTGTGATCGCATTTATGATCGCTTATATCGTGATCTCTGCAGTGGGCATGCTGATGTGCGACATTCAGGTAGCGATTCCGTGTCTGGTCGGTGCACTGCTCGCATTTTTGTACTATTGCTATGTGGCATTCCATCATTTCGGGGGAATTACAGAGGATATCGCATGCTTCTTTGTTCAGGTGTGTGAAATTATGATGCCGCTCGTTGTACTGCTGACCAGCATTGCGACGAGACTGGATATTGCAGGGGAACTGTAAACAATAGAATGCACGCTCTGAGAGCATTCTATTGTCATGAATAAATAGGAGACGTCCCTCACGTCTCCTCATCAGCTTCCCGTTCTATGCTTTCTCGCCGCTTTTCCTTATTCAGCCCACCGCTCGTAGGAGACACACTGCTCTTTAAAAAGCTTGCGCGCATCACGGCGTTCTCTCCGAACTTCGAGCGGATCTGGTCGATCGCCTGATTCGCTTTTTCCAGCTTTTCGTAATCTACCGAATCAAACAGGCTGTACTGACGATATTCGAACTCCGTCAGCCGCGTTGCCGTCACGTTTAAAAGACGCAGTGGCTTTTTCCCGTCCCACATCCTCATCAGAAGCGTCCATGCTGCCCGGTAAATTTCCTCCGTCACATCCGTCGAAGATTCCAGCTGCATCTGCCTGCTGCTGTTCTCAAATCCTGTCGTGCGCATTCCGACCGACACGCCGCCCGCCTTTTTGTGCTCTGCACGCAACCGGATTCCGACTGTTTCACATAAAGAGAGCAAAATCTGACGCGCATAGGCAGAGTCTGTCACGTCCTCCGGCGTCGTGACGCTGTTTCCGCATCCTTTATTTTCCGCATCCATATCGAACATTCCGGCGCTTTCATGCCCTCTGGCATACTCCTGCAGCGCAAGCCCATGCTTTTTCATATGCGCAAAAAGCATCCCGGAATCCGCCTGCGCCAGATCCCCAATCGTATAAATTCCCAGACCTTTCAACCGTTTACAGGTCGATTTTCCGGCAAACAAAAGATGCTCCACTGGAAGGTTCCACAATTTTCCAGGAACTTCCTCAGGAAACAGGGTGTGCACCAGATCCGGCTTTTTGAAATCCCCAGCCATTTTAGCGAGCAGACGATTCGTCGAAATCCCGATATTGACCGTAAATCCGAGCGTTTCTTTGATTTCACAGCGCAGCTTATTGGCAAACGCCTCCGGTTCACCGTACATTCTGCCAAAATTCTCAAATTCTGCCCACGCTTCATCGATGCTGTACGGAATCACCGCATCCGTATAGCGTCGCAATAACGCGCGCAGACGGTTCGACTGTTCCACATAAACTGCGAAATCCGGCTTTACGACAATTAGCCCCGGACATTTCCGACGTGCGGCTGCCAGAGGCTCTCCTGTTGTAATTCCATATTTTTTGGCAGGCGTACTTTTTGCAAGCACAACGCCATGCCTGGATTCTTCATCGCCACCAACTGCCGATGGCACTGTCCTTAAATCGAGACTGCCCGGCTGACCGCGCAGCCTCTCCAGCGCACTCCAACTCAAAAAGGCGCTGTTGACGTCGATGTGGAAGATCAGCTTTTCCGATCTCATTTTTCTTTTTCTCCCCGCAAGGTATTTCCGTAAATCTCCAACAGGATTTTAATAATTCTGCGGATTCGTTTCCGGGTTTCCGGATCGAGACTTTTCAGACTTTTTAAACAGCTTTTAAGATTTTCCTTCCAGTGTTCTGAAAATTCTGTCAGCGTCGTCACGCCGGTCTGGTCTATTACCTGAAACAGCGTTTCGACAAACAGTTGACGTTCTTCCTCTGGAAGCGTAAAAATCCACTGGTTCAGTGCTTCGTTCATCCGCTTCTGTTTTGCCTCGATATCCACTGCCTTGACAAATTTTCCGTCCTCAATCTGCCAGGTAAACGCATCATGCTGCAAAATGCCGATCCCGGAGCTTTTTACAACCTCATACTGTTCATAATTTTGTAAAAGCATCCCCACCAAAGAAGAATACGGCAAAATCCGGTGCACACGGCTTCTGATCTGCTCATAGGAATCCCCTTCAAACACTTCCGGCAAAAATCCCGGACCGTCCAGGCTATAAATGTCCGTAATCCTGCGCTGCACGCCGGTTTCCGCCCAGGTCGCCGCATAGGCAGCCAGGTTTCCGCCTTTGGAATGTCCGCATACCATAAACGCTCCCGGAAGCTTGCAGCCGACCTGATTTAAGTACACACTGCTCATTTCCTGGGATGCCAGCGGTTTTCGAAATGCCAGTCGAAAATCCTCTTTCCAGCCGACAACCGAATCATCCGTTCCGCGAAACGCCACCACCGGCTCACAACCTTCCGGAAAAAAAGTGACCGCTCCGAACTGCGCCTCCTGCTCTTCCTCCATCCGCTCCCGATAATAATTGCAACGCATCGTGCGAAACCGTCTTCCAGCAAGCAGTGCATTCCAGAGCTTTCGGTTGTTTTCCCCGTACCACTTATCTGCAAACACTGCAGAAAGATCAGCCGTCCGGTCGATTTCTTCCAGCGTCACACTCTTTTTGTGCTGCGCAATCGTCGGCACAGCACTCCCGAAATCAAAATAGGACAACTGCGCCAAAATCAGGACATCCACATCGCAAAACGCCCGCTCTGCAAAGGCCTGATCGCCATACTGAATCAAATAATCTATGACATTTCCCATACGCTTCCTCTCAGATTTTTTTATTTATGACAATAGAATGCTCGCTGAGCGTGCATTCTATTGTTTATATTACACACCAGTGCTGCACTTCTGTGCACATACGGCGCACTTTTTGCACGCCGCATCCACTTAAAGCACCAGCGATCAAACTGTTTTATGCTGCGCCGCGGCTGCTGCCGCCCTTGCACGCTTCTTCAAATTCCCTTAATTTCTGCTTTGCAGCGGCGGACAGATTCTTCGGCACATCGATCTGAACCGTCACATACTGATCTCCGTGTACGGATGCGTCTTTCATCGACACGATGCCCTTGCCTTTTAAACGAATCCTGCTGCCGGACTGCGTACCGGGTTTAATCCTGCACACAACCTTGCCGGTCAGCGTCGCAACCTCTGCTTCGCCGCCGAGCACCGCCGTCGTAAACGGGATTTTGACCGTTGTATACAGGTCAGCGCCTTTTCGTTCAAATCCAGGTTTTTCCTGAACATCTACCTTCAAAAGCAAGTCGCCGTCACCTGCCAAGTTGCTTCCGGGCATACCTTTTCCGCGCAAACGGATCGTCTTGCCGGATTCAATACCCGCCGGGATTTTAACCTGAACGGTAGATATCTTGCCATCCTGTCCCTGCAAACTGATCTTCTTTTCGCAGCCAAATGCCGCTTCGTCAAAGCTGACGCTGATCTCAGCGCGCAGATCCTCGCCTCTTTGAGAGGAGCCAAAGCCGCCGTAGCTGCCGCCGCCAAAATCGAAGCCGTCAAAACCGCCAGTGTAGCCATTGCCGGTCGAGCTGCCAAAGCCGCCGGTATAGCCGCTGCCTGCCGTGCCGCCGAAGCCCTGGCTGTAACCATCAGCTCCGCCGAATCCACTTCCAAAATGCGTCCGATAGCTCTTGCCGGACTGCTTCTGTCCGGATTTGCCGTGGAACATGCCGCCGAACAAATCTCCAAACAGGTCATCCATATTTCCGCCTTCAAAGTGGAACGAATGGAATCCACCATTTTGTCCATAGCTGCCCTGTGGGCCCGCACCGGCGCTGCCTGCCCCACTTCCGTCAAACGCCGCGTGACCATACTTATCATACAGCGCTTTCTGTTTCGGATCGCTCAATACACCATACGCCTCTGTAATCTCCTGAAAGCGCTGCTGCGCCGTCGGATCATCCTTATTCACATCCGGATGATATTTTTTTGCAAGTTTTCTATATGCTTTTTTAATCGCATCGGCATCGGCGCTTTTGGAAACGCCGAGCACTTCGTAATAATCTCTCTTTGCTGCCATTGTTGCCTCCATTCTGCAAGAGCGCAAACATCCCCGGATCACTTCCGGGGATGTCTCTTACCGGTTGTCGATCCGGTCATCATCTTTGTTCTACATGTACTATAACACCGTTTCAAAATAGTGTCAATGGAAGCCAGGCAGTTCACAAAAATTTCACGCTTCTTTCAACGCGTTTAGCAGCTCTTCATAGGTTTCCAGTGCCGGAATCTGCGGATAATCTGCTTTGATCTGCTCTGTCGTACGGAATAAAAATCCGCTCTTTCCCGCTAAAATCATGCCAAGATCGTTATAGCTGTCTCCACTTGCGACCGTTTCAAAGCCAATCGACTGCAATGCCCGCACGGTTGTCAGTTTAGAATTTTCCACCCGCATCTTATAATCCGTGATCTCGCCGTCCTCTGCTACTTCCAGCTCGTTGCAGAAAATGGTTGGCCAGCCCAGCTTTTTCATGAGCGGCTTTGCGAACTGGGTGAAGGTATCGCTGATGATGATTACCTGAGTGATTTCTTTTAATTTGTCTAAAAACTCCCTTGCGCCTGGAAGCGGATCAATTTTAGAGATCGTCTCCTGTATTTCTTTCAGTCCGAGCCCATGCTCTTTTAAAACAGAAAGGCGCCAACGCATCAGCTTATCATAATCAGGTTCGTCCCTCGTCGTTTTTTTCAGCTCCGGAATTTTGCTCGCCTCCGCAAAAGCGACCCAGATTTCCGGTACCAGAACTCCTTCCAGATCCAAGCAAATCAGTTTCATCTTTTTCCTCCATTCTGCCCATTTGCAGCATTTTTATTCTCTCTGCGATTATAACACACGGCTTCTTAATTTTACGCGGTAAATTCTCCGTAGAGAATCGTCGATCCGCTCCTCACTCACCGTTCCATCTACAACGGCATCTAAAACGCCCTGATATGCCTCTTCAAAATTCTCCGGCATCAAAACCATGTCCGCACCGGCTTTCAATGCCATAATCGCGGCAACGTCCGATTTATAATATTCGGTAATCGCTCCCATATTCATTGCATCGGTAATAATAATCCCCTGATAACCCAATTCGTTGCGCAGCACTCCCGTAATGATTTTTTCGGAAATACTCGCAGGAAGCGAATCTCCATCCGTCAGGTTCGGTGCTGTGATATGCCCTACCATAATCATATCTACACCCGCTTCTATGCCAGACTGAAACGGTAAAAATTCCTCTGCTTCCATCTCCTCCTTCGTCCGGTTCGTCTGCGCCGCGCCGGTATGAGAATCCCCTGCTGTATCCCCGTGTCCCGGAAAATGCTTCAGACAGGCACTCACGCCGGTCTCCTGCAGCCCTGTCACCGCACTGGAAACCATCTGTGCCGCCACACCTGCATCCGATGAAAAGGCACGGTTTCCGATCACCGTATTGTCTACATTCGTCAACACATCTGCAACCGGTGCAAAATCCACATTAAAACCATAAGCAGAAAGATAACCTCC
>OHWC01000153.1_pt1 | contig 41792 bp, 37 predicted proteins | sample 1579541 | NCBI WGS metagenome assembly OHWC01 (sample SAMEA3882551, study PRJEB24775) | human gut metagenome | biome: human-associated habitat; feature: intestine environment; material: feces | place: Netherlands | collected 2009/2010
CACGGTAGGAGTGGGGATGATTTGCGTAGATCATCATGTGGTGGGGGCAGTTCATGGGGCGCAGCACGTAGCTCTCGCCCTCCATCTCCATGGCGGGGAACATGTTCTCGCGGTAGTGATCCCAGTGGCCGGAAGTCTTGTACAGGTTCACGGTGCCGATGCAGGGGGTCATAACGTGCAGGTAGCCGCGGGCACGCTCCTTGGCCTTGATATAGTTCTCCAGCTCCTGCCAGACGGTGTAGCCGGCGGGCAGGAACATAGGCAGACCACGGCCCACCAGATCGTCGGTCATGAACAGGCCCATCTCCTTGCCGATCTTGCGGTGATCGCGCTCGCGGGCCTCCTGCTGCTCCTTCTCCCAAGTTTCCAGCTCTTCCTGATTGCGGAAGGCCACGCCGTTGATGCGGGTCAGCATCTTGTTCTCTTTGTCGTTCTTCCAGTATGCGCCGGACTGCTGGGTGATCTTGAAGGCCTTCAGCGCCTTGGTGTAGGTCAGGTGAGGTCCAATGCACATATCGATATACTCGCCCTGCTGGAAGAAGCTGAACTCGGTCTCGTCGGCCAGATCCGCCATGTGCTCGATCTTGTAGTTCTCGTGACGCTCTTCCATCAGCTTCACGGCCTCGTCGCGGGGCAGAATGAAGGGCTTGATGGCCAGATTTTCCTTGGTGATCTTGCGCATCTCTTTTTCGATGTTGGCAAGGTCTTCGTCGGTGAGCTTGGTGTCGCCCAGATCGACGTCATAGTAGAAGCCGTTCTCGGTGGCGGGGCCGAAAGCGAAGTCTGCCTCCGGGTACAGGCGCTTGATGGCCTGTGCCATCACGTGCGCTGCGGTATGGCGGATAACATGCAGTTCCTGATCCTGCGGGCACTCGTCCACATGGCCGTCTTTGTAGATGATCTTCATAATGAAATCTCCTTTTGAACCTGAAACGAAAAAATGTGAAAAACGAAAAGCGCTCCATCCCGCAGCAATACACGGGATGAAGCGCTTGAAAATTTCGCGTTCCACGGTTCCACCCGAATTGTGCGGCACGCCGCACCACTCGCTGTGCTGTAACGGGCGCACCCGGCAGAGGTTCGCCTCTGCACTCTGCGGTGGTAGAAGCTCTGGCTGCGCTGGGCCGCTTGCAGCACGCTTTTTATAAAAGCGGCGGCTTTCTCTGAAACGCAGGGGGCAAAGCCTCGGTTTGTCCGCATCATCGTTTTGGACGGAATGAAACTACGCTGATTGTAGCACGTTGGGCGGCAAAAATCAAGGGCTGGAACGTCATTCCTCTTGATTTTTCACCTTATGCCGCAGTTTGTGGGACATATATTCGGACCGCAGCTTGTTGGTGACGAAGGTCTGGCTGCTGTACAGGCCGTGGTGGCCGGAGAGCATATAGCAGATGCCGCAGCCCAGCGCGATGAGCTCCAGCCCCGCGCCGCTGAACAGCTCGAACCCCATCAGGATGGAGGGGATGAGGGCGTTGGTCGCGCCGCAGAAGATGGAGACAAGGCCGACCGCTGCCGCAAACCCGGCGGGCAGACCCAGCAGCGGGCCAAAAACGCAGCCGAAGGTGGCCCCCACAAAGAAGCTGGGCACGACTTCACCGCCCTTGAACCCGCAGGAAAGGGTCAGCGCGGTGAGGAAGATCTTGCACAAAAAGTCCCACGGCATGGCCTCGCCCTGCTCCACGGCGGCGGTGATGACGCCCATGCCCGCACCGTTGTACCGGCCCACGCCGAACAGGTAGGAAAAGGCGATGACGGCCACGCCGCCCACGAAGACGCGCAGCCACGGGTTCGGGAGGAGCTGCGGCACCTTGTGCTCCATGAAGTGCAGCAGACCGCAGAACAGCCGGGAGACGGCGGCGCACGCGAACCCCAGCAGGATGACGAGGAAGGCGTTCCAGACCGTCAGCTCCGGGGCCGTGATGGCAAAGTGGGTGGGGGCGATGCCAAAGGCCAGCGAGCAGCCGTAGGCGATGAGGGCCGAGGTGAAGGCCGGGACAAAGGCCGAGGTAAAGGTCAGGCCCACGTCCTCCACCATCATGGCGAAGAGGGCAGCGGTGAGGGGGGTGCCGAACAGGGCCGAGAAAAAGGCGGCCATGCCGCTGATGGTGGCGGTGCGGCGGTCGTGATCCTTGAGGTGGAGCAGGGTGCCCACGTTCCAGCCGATGCTGCCGCCCATTTGCAGCGCTGCGCCCTCGCGCCCGGCGGAGCCGCCGCACAGGTGGGTGAGCACGGTGCCGAGGAAGATGGCCGGGACCAGCAGGATGCTTACCGGCTCGCCGCTCTGCACCGCGCGGATGACGTTGTTGGTGCCCACGCCCTCGCACTTCGTTGCCTTATATAAGGCAGTGATGAGAAGGCCCGCCGCCGGCAGCAGGAACAGCAGCCACGGCTGGTCGGCCCGCAGCTCGGTGACACGCTCGACGGAAAGGTGGAACAAAGTGCCCACCAGCCCACAGATCAGCCCCGTGGGGATCGCGAGGAAAAACCATTGCAGGGCCACCCGGATGGCAGCCTTGGCCGCGCGCTGGAACTCGTTGAAATTGCTCATAGAAGAAAACTCCTGCACATTGGACATCCTAATTTAAAATCGTTCAGAACCGCTCCAAAATAACACAGCGGTGGGGGGTTGTCAACTAAAAAACGGTTAAGAAAGCCATGTGTTTTCCGTATGGCCGGTACAACAAAGCCCCCGCTCCCTTGTGCGGAAGGAGCGGAGGCTTTGTGTGCTTGGATTCAGAAAAAAGGAAAAGGAGAAAAAGGAGAACAGATATCTATCGCACGCCATGCGGCGGGACAGCGGAGAAAAAGGAGAACAAGGGTGGAGCCTTACTCCACGTCCTGCAGTGCGGCGAAGTCTTCCTCGCCGGTGCGGATCTTGACCACGCGGGTCACGTTGTAGACGAAGATCTTGCCGTCGCCGATGTGGCCGGTGTAAAGGGCCTTCTTGGCGGCTTCGACCACGGAGTCAACGCTGATCTTGGAGACGATGACTTCGACCTTGATCTTGGGCAGCAGGGTGGAGTCCACGGGCACACCGCGGTACTTCTCGCTGGTGCCCTTCTGGATGCCGCAGCCCATCACCTGCGTGACCGTCATGCCGGTGACGCCAAGATCGTTCAGGGCGGTCTTCAACTGGTCAAACTTGGACAGCTTTGCAATGATGGACACCTTGTGCATCCCGGTGTCGTAGATGCCGTCGTGGATGACAGCGGGCTCCCGCACCACGGGAACGGCTGCATCCATCTGCTTCGACGATGCCTTGACGGGATCATCCTCGCCGAGGTCGGTATTTTCGTTGGGGAGCATGACCGCTGCGTTGGCGTCGGAGATGGAGAAGCCAGCGTAAGCGGAAGCAAGGCCGTGCTCGTGGATATCAAGGCCGTCGATCTCCACCTCTGCGGGGACGCGCAGACCGATGGTCTTGTCGATGATCTTGAAGATGAGGAACATCACGATGAGAACGTAGGCGTCCACGGTGATGAGGCCCAGCAGCTGAATGCCCAGCTGGCTCAGGCCGCCGCCGTAGAACAGGCCCTTGCCCACGCCGTCGCCGCCGTTGGAGAACAGGCCCACCGCGATGGTGCCCCAGACGCCGTTTGCAAAGTGGACGGAGACGGCGCCCACGGGGTCATCGATCTTGGCGATCTTATCGAAGAACTCGACGCTCAGCACCACGAGGACGCCGGCGACGAAGCCGATGATGAACGCGCCGAAGGGGGAGACTGCATCGCAGCCCGCCGTGATGGCGACCAGACCGGCCAGCGAGCCGTTCAGGGTCATGGAGACATCGGGCTTGCCGTAACGCAGCCAAGTGAAGATCATGGTCACGCAGGTGGCCACGGCGGCGGCAAGGTTGGTGTTGAAGCAGACGAGGCCTGTCAGGGTCATGGTGGCGTCGGTGGACAGGCTCAGGGAAGAGCCGCCGTTGAAGCCGAACCAGCAGAACCACAGGATGAAGACGCCCAGTGCACCGGCCGTCAGGTTGTGGCCGGGGATGGCGTGGGGGTTGCCCTCCTTGTCGTACTTGCCGATGCGGGGACCCAGCATGGCCGCGCCCAGCAGGGCGATGACGCCGCCGACGTTGTGGACCGCTGCGGAACCGGCAAAGTCATGGAAGCCCATGCTCTGCAACCAGCCGCCGCCCCACATCCAGTGGCCGCAGATGGGGTACACCACCAGCGAAATGGCGGCGGAGTAGACGCAGTACGCTTTGAAGTTGGTGCGCTCTGCCATGGAGCCGGACACGATGGTGGCTGCCGTGGCGCAGAACACGGTCTGGAATACGATGTACACCCACAGCGGGATATCCAGACCCAAGTGGGAATAATCGCCCTGAATGAACGGGTCGAACCCGCCGATGAGGGCGCTGGTGCCGCCGAACATCAGCCCGAAGCCGATGAGCCAGTAGCACGGGGTGCCGATGCAAAAATCCATCATGTTTTTCATGAGGATGTTGCCGGTGTTCTTGGCGCGGGTGAAACCCGCTTCACACAGAGCAAAACCCGCCTGCATGAAGTAAACGAGGAATGCCGCAACCAACACCCAGCAGGTGTTTACGGAGTTGAACATGAGATCCTACCTCCCCACGATCTTTGGCGGGCCGGACGCCAGTACCGGCCCTTGGCAAAACCCGCTGCTGCACCCCTCTATCTGCGCAGCAGCGCAAAATATGGAAAACAAAAGGCGCTGGCGGAATCTCTTCCGTCAGCGCCTTTGCTTTCGATGGCACGAGTATAGAGCGTTTGGGTCAAGGTGTCAAGTACCAGACTTGATTTTTGACGTTTTTCACAATCCGAGCGGCACAACAACACATAAACTTTGGAAAACCCCGAAGCCCGTCTGCCTCATCATGGAGCCGCGTGCTGCCCGAACGGCCTGAGAGGGTTATTCTTTGTGCGCACCGCGCATCTCAATGTGAAGCAGAAGGCTCATCAGTGCCCGCAGCGCGAAGGTAGCTGCCAAGGGCACCACCGATTCCAGATTCTGCAGCAGGAACGTTTTGGCGATCTCTGCCGACATCAGAAATTCCAGCGCCGTGGTCAGGCCGCTGCTCATCTCGTGGTGGAAATCGAACCGCTCGTGGAAAAAGAAGGTGCGGATATAGTGGTGGGTGGCCCGCGCAAGGCTGGTGACGATGATGAACAGGCCGATCACCTCGGCCAGCCCCGCGATCATGGGGACGGCGGATTCCAGAAATCCTTCCAGCGCCTCCGCGATCACATTGTTGAACTGATACAGCGCTCCCATCTTACAGCAGGGTCTTGACGTAGGCAGCCAGCTCTTCGTCCTTGCAGGAAGCGAAGAACAGCTCGCTGAATTTCTCACCGGCCACGGCACCCTTCAACAGGTCCTGATCGATGCTCTTCAGGCACTGGATCAGCGGCTTGAAGGTGGCGGCGCGGACACCGTCGAGGATCTTCTTGTTGCGCTGCTCCGGCTCCACCCGCTCCTTGGGGTAGCCCTGACCGTGGCCGAAGCCGAACAGCTTCTCGAAGCAGTATTCGAGGTTCAGCTCACCGCCCCAGCCGAAGCCCTTAGCAAAGGGCATAGCCACGGCGTTGCCGTCGTTGACGTGGGCAAAGGTGTAAGCGTCCACGGGATCCTCCACATGGCCGCAGATGACGCCGGGGAAGCTGTTCAGCGCCAGCATGGCACCCTCGCCGGTGCCGCAGCCGGTGATGACGTAATCGGCTGCGCCGCTGTTCAGCAGGATGGCGGCCAGAATGCCGCACTGCACATAGGTCAGCTGGGCTTTGTCGTCGGCGGCATACATGCCGTAGTTGACGACCTCGTGGCCCATGGGCTCCACGACCTTCTTCAGAGCGGCCTCGATGATGCCGTTCTTGGCGGCCTGACTGTTTTCGTTGATGAGAGCGATCTTCATGGAAAATTCCTCCTCGGAGTGTTCAAAATTTCCACCGTTTCCAAAAATAAAGTGGAAAACGGCGGAGCGCGTCAGAAACTGCTGGGTTTAGTGTATCCGGTCGGGGCGGAAAAGTCAACGGCGGAAGGTGTCTTTCCCCAATTTCCGCTTTTGCTGCCGGGCCATGATGGGCATCAGCAGCGGGGTGGGCACGAGCTTCTGGGCTGTGGTGGCCGCCCGCATCAGGGCCGACGGCACGATGATGGTCTTGTGGCGCAGCATCCCGCGCATGGCCTCGTCCACGCAGAGCTGGGGCGAAATGCCCTTGAGTGCGAAGACCACGTCGGCGCGGTCATTGAACTCGGTGTCCACCGGGCCGGGGCAGAGGGCGCAGACGTAGACCGGGCTGTGCTGCTCCCGCAGCTCCTCGGCCACGCCCCGCGTCAGGCTGACGACGTAGGCCTTGGAGGCGTAGTAGCCCGCCATATAAGGCCCGCCCGGCAGCAGCCCGGCGGAGGACGCCACATTCAGGATGGCCCCGAAGCCCTGCGCCTCCATCTTTTTCAGCACGAACTTGAACAGCCGGTGCATCGCGAGGACATTGACCCGCAGCATGGAAAGCTCCTTTTCCGGGTCCGTCTCCAAAAAGCTGCCGCAGGCGCCGAAGCCCGCGTTGTTGATGAAGAAATCGATCCGCTCGTCGGCGAGGGCGGCGCAGAGCGCGTCGCACTCCGCATCGCTGGCAAGGTCGGCGGGGAGGACGCGGCAGGGGATGGCGTGCTTGGCCGAGAGTTCGGCGGCAAGGGCATCCAGCCGGTCCTTCCGGCGGGCGGTCAGGATGAGCCGGAAGCCCAGTTTTGCGTACCGGCGGGCAAACTCCTGCCCGATGCCGGAGGATGCGCCGGTGATCCAGACGGTTTTTGTATTCATGGCTTGTCCTTTCTCAATTCTTCATTGCTTTTTCCTACGTTTATTCTAACACACCCAAATCGCAGAATCCATGAAAATTTTCACGCTGCAAACCGACACTTGTTGCCGCCCGGCGTTTGGAGTATAATGGAGCGGAGAAAACGCACTTGTGCAGGAGGTAGCAGAAAATGAACAAACCGGTATTGGTGGTCATGGCGGCTGGTATGGGCAGCCGGTACGGCGGCATGAAGCAGATCGACCCGGTGGGCCCGAACGGGCAGGTCATCGTGGATTATTCCCTCTACGATGCCCGCCGCGCCGGGTTCGAGACCGTGATCTTCGTCATCAAGCATGAGATCGAGGAGACCTTCAAGGCCGCCATCGGCGACCGGGTGGCCAAGGTCATGAAGGTGAAGTACGCCTTCCAGCAGCTCGACGAGCTGCCCGCGGGCTTTGCCATCCCGGAGGGCCGGGTCAAGCCGTGGGGCACCTGCCACGCGGTGCTGGCGGCCAAGGACCTCATTGACGGCCCCTTTGCGGTCATCAATGCGGACGACTATTATGGCCCGGAGGCCTTCAAGGTCATCTACGATTACCTCTCCACCCACGCGGACGGTACCGTGTATGATTACTGCATGGTCAGCTATCTGCTGAAGAATACCGTCTCCGAAAACGGCAGCGTGGCCCGCGGCGTCTGCGTGGCAAACGAGGACGGCACCCTCCGCAGCGTCACCGAGCGCACCCGCATCGAGACCTATGAAAACGGCATCCACTACACTGAGGATGGCGGCGAGAGCTGGCACGACCTGCCCGCCGATGCCCCCGTCAGCATGAACCTGTGGGGCTTCGGCAAGAGCTTCCTCGACGAGGCCGAGCGCCGCTTTGCGGGCTGGCTGACCGAGCATTTGGAACAGAACCCCCTCAAGTGTGAGTACTTCCTGCCCCTCGTGGTCAGCGAGCTCATCGATGAGGGCAAGGCGGCGGTCAAGATCCTCCACAGCCGCGATAAGTGGTACGGCGTGACCTATCGCGAGGACAAGCCCACCGTGGTGGCCGCCATCGCGCAGAAAACGCAGGACGGCCTGTACCCGGAAGATCTGTGGGCGTGATAAGCTGAAAACATTACAACGTAGAAGAGGCTGCTGCACTTTCGGCTAAAACGATGTGCAACAGCCCCATTTTTTGTCTCTTATTTCCGCTTGAGCTGTTCCCGCAGGGAGTCCAGCGAGCGGCTGTGTTCGCCGTGTTTCATCTTGGGGAAGGCGCGGAGCATACGGCGCTTGCCGAAATGCGGGGTGGCCTTCTGAGTGCGGGCGCGGAACTCCTCGCTGCGAACCTGAAGCTCCTCGGCCAACTGTTCCAGACGGAGCAGCTCGGCGGTGCGCTCGGCTGTGCCCTTGGCTGCCAGCTTGACGGCGTTGGCCGCTTCCTCGGCGTTGAGCTTGGCGTCCTGCGAGGCTTTCTTGGCGGCCTCCATGGCTTCGTCGGCCTTGGCGCGCATCACGTTGGCGGCGTCACGGGCGGACAGGCTGGAAGCGCTGTCGCGGGCCTCGGCTGCGGCCAGCTTGAACTGTAAGCGGCTCTCGTCCATCTTTTGATCCACGGCCATGGCGTTGGTGCCCAGCAGTTCAGTCATGGCGTCGCTGACGGCGTGCATACTGTCGGCCACCTTTTCCAGCGCATCGAGGTCGCGGGCAAGGTCGGAGGCCGCAAAGGCGGTGACGATGGTATCCGCCGCGTAGACGGCGTAGAGCAGGATCATCAGGATGAGGCCCACCAGCGGCGGGATCATCTCGATCAGCCCGGCGATGATCGGGTGGACCATCTTCATCACGATGAGGGTGCCCACGCCCCACAGCAGCGAGAACTCAAGGCAGATGTAGCCGCCGATGTTGAAGGGGTAATCGCTGTAGTCCCACCAGCGGGTGTGGTAGAGCTTGTACAGCGCCCAGCCGCCTGCCAGTTCCAGCGTACTGGGCAGGATGACGCCGCCGATGTAGAGCAGCAGCAAGCTGTGCTGCAAGGGCGTCAGCAGGAAGAGGACGATGATCATGCCGAAGCCGTAGATGGGGCAGACCGGACCGTTCAGGAAGCCGCGGTTGACCAGCTGGCCGGTGGAAACGGCGGCGTAAACGACCTCAAGGCACCAGCCGATGCAGGAGTAGACGAGGAAGTATGCGAGGATCTGGTAGAGCGAAAACCCGCAGATCATCGTATCGGTAAAAAAGGCAACCATGAAATCACCTCCGTTATTCGGCTTTTCCCTCGGCTGCGGCAGCTTCGGCGGCAGCGGCCATCTTCTTGAGCACCTTGGGCTCGATCCACGTGACGGTCTCGTCACCGGGCAGCTTTTTCGCAATGAGAGCCTTGATCTTGATGCCCATCTCGGTGAACATCCCCTCGTGTTCGGTGCGGATGTTCCACTCCGGCTCCTTCTCGTGGAGGTCGAAGGTCTTCCACGTGATCTCGTAGCCGGAAGCGGGGAAGTATTCGAGGCTGTCCCGGAACAGATCGTCGTCGTCGGTCTTGAAATAGATCTCGCCGCCATCTTCGAGGAAGGCGCGGTACTGGATGAGCTGGCGGGGGTAGGTCAGCCGGTGCTTGTTGGAGGAGGCGTTCTTGCTCCATGGGTTGCAGAAGTTGATGTAGATGCGGCGGACGGTATCCTCCGGCGTGATGACGTTGCGGATGCGCTCGATGTCGGCGCTCATGATCTTCACGTTGTCGATGGGGCGGCCCGCTTCCTGATAGGCGGCCTCGATCTTCCGCTTGGCGAGGATCAGCACCTTATCGGTGATGTCGATGCCGAGGTAGTTGTTCTCCGGGTGGGCCGAAGCCAGCTGGGAGAGGAAGCCGCCCTTGCCGCAGCCCAGCTCCAGCACGAAAGGCTGTTCCGGGCGGGCATACTGGGCGTGCCACTTGCCGCCCCAGACAAAGGGGTCGTGGACGTGGAAATCGGCGGCCATCAGTTCCTCGTGGGCGTAGGGTTTGAATCGCATTCTCATACGGTGTGGTTCTCCTTCAAAAATGTTTCAACTTGTTCGGGGGCAGCGGCGCAGCTGCCCTGACAGATGCCGGGCTTGCCGCCGCCGCGGCCGTTCAGTGCGGTGTTCAGGGCCTTGGTCAGGGCGCGGACGTCGCCGCCCGCTTGGGCCAGACAGTAGCCGGTGCCCTTTTCGTTGGCGGTCAGGGCGGCGCACAGGCCGGTGGTGGCCTCGCTCAGCCGGGCGGCCAGCCGGTGCAGCCCGTCGGGGTCCAGCCCCGGCACGATGCGGATGGCGTCCGCGCCGGGGGCGACCTGCGCAGCCAGCGCGTCGAAGAGCTCGCTGCACAGGCCGAAGTGGGCAAATTTCAGGGCGGTGTATTCGTCGTACACCCGGTGGACGGCGTGGGCTGTTTCACTGGGCTTGGCGCTGAGCAGGGCCCCGATGTCGGCCTGACGCTGGCGCATGGCCTGTGCGGCCAACAGGGCCCGCTCGCCGCAGACGATGCTCAGCCGGACGCCGCCCTTGTAGTTTTCCGCGGCGAGGATCTTGATCTGCCCCACGGCCCCGGTGGCGGCGGTGTGGGTGCCGCAGCACGCGCAGACGTCCGCGCCGGGGATGGTCACGATCCGCACTTGGCCTTCGATCTCCTTTTTGCTGCGGTAGGTCATCCGGGCCAGTTCTTCGCGGGTGGGGTAGGTGATGAGCACCGGCACGTTCTGCCAGACGATGCGGTTGGCGGCAAGTTCCGCCTCCCGCAGCCCCTCGGCGGAGATGGGCACGCTGGTATCCATCCGCACGGCGTCGGAGCCGATGTGGAAGCCGACATTTTCGGCCCCGAACATCTGGTGCAGGATGCCGGAAAGGATGTGTTCGCCGGTGTGCTGCTGCATCTTGTCGAACCGCCATGCCCAGTCGATGCGGCCGGTCACGGTGGTGCCGGGGGCAGCGGTATCGGGCAGGGCGTCCACCCTGTGCCAGATGACGCCGCCCTGCTCGTGGACATCGGTGACGGTGAGCCGGGCGCCGTCCGGCAGGGTCAGGGTGCCGTGGTCGGCGGGCTGGCCGCCGCCTTCGGGGTAAAAGACCGTGCCATCCAGCGCCAGCCTCCCGCCGCCCCGGCCGTCCGGTTCGGCAGCAAGGATCACGGCGTCAGCTTCGCGGCGGTACGCATCGGCCTCGTAGTATTTCTGTGTGGGCTGCATAGATCCTCCCAAAAAGCATTCACTGTTCCGGCGGCGCAGAGCGGCGACGGAACAGTTTTTTCTAGTATACCACGTTTTTTGCCTGTGGAAAATAGTCTGCGGTTATGTTATGATAGGAAATAACCGAAATCCGAACGAAATGAGGAAGGTACATCATGCGTGAAAGTGGAATCCTGATGCCGGTGTCCAGCCTGCCCGGCCCTTATGGAATTGGCTGCTTCGGAAAGGAAGCTGAAAAGTTCGTTGATTTTCTCGCCGCTGCGGGCCAGAAGATCTGGCAGATCCTGCCGCTGAGCCCCACCGGCTACGGCGACAGCCCCTACCAGAGCTGCTCCGCCTTTGCGGGCAACCCCTATTTCATCGACCTCGATGCCCTCAAGGCCGAAGGGCTGCTGACGGCGGCCCAGCTCAAGGCCGAGCCTTGGGGCAAAGACCCGCTGGCAGTGGATTACGGCACGCTGTACACCAGCCGCTATAAGATCCTGCGGGCCGCTTACGCCGCATGGTGCAAGCAGTGCGAAGGGCTGCACGGCTGTGCCCGTTACTACCCGGATGCTTACTACGCCTTCACCCTCGAAAATGAGGACTGGCTGGAGGATTACGCCCTGTACATGGCGCTCAAGACCGCCAACGGGATGAAGAGCTGGACCGAGTGGCCCCGCGAGTACCGTCTGCGGGACGGCGGTGCGCTGGAGCGCTTCCGCGCCGAAAACGAGGAAGAGATCGGCTTCTGGAAGTTCTTGCAGTACGAGTTCGCGGCCCAGTGGAAAAAGGTCAAAGCCTACGCCAACGAAAAGGGCATCCAGATCCTCGGCGACATCCCCATCTACGTCTCGGCGGACTCCGTGGACGCTTGGGTGGGCGGCCCGCTGTTCGAGCTGGACGCCAACGGCGGCTTTGCCCGCGTGGCCGGCTGCCCGCCGGATTACTTTGCCGCCGACGGCCAGCTCTGGGGCAATCCGCTGTACAACTGGCCCTACCACCGCGAGACCGGCTATGCTTGGTGGATCAAGCGGGTGCGGCACGCGCTGGGCATCTACGATCTGCTCCGCATCGACCACTTCCGCGGCTTCGACACCTACTGGGCCATCCCGGCGGGCAGCACGACGGCCCGCGGCGGCAAGTGGGAGATCGGCCCCCGGATGGAGCTGTTCCACGCCCTCGAAGGGGCGCTGGGCAAGCTGCCCATCATCGCGGAGGACCTCGGCGACATCGTGGACAGCGTCCGTGAGCTGCTGGCTGAGAGCGGCTTCCCCGGCATGAAGGTGCTGCAGTTCGCCTTCGGCGGCGGCGACAACGAGTACCTGCCCCATAACCACATCAAGAACAGCGTGGTCTACCCCGGCACCCACGACAACACCACCCTGAACGACTGGTGGGAAAACAGCGCCACCGAGAAGGAAAAGACCATGGCGGCTGCCTACCTGCACTTGGTGCCCTGCCGCCCCACTGCCAAGGAAGTGGCCGCGGTCAAGGCAGACACCGCCCGCGTGGCCCTGCTGCGGGCGGCGCTGGGTTCGGCTTCGGATCGTGCCATCATCCCCATGGGCGACTGGCTGGGGCTGGGCGAGGAAGCCCACCTGAACACCCCCGGCCGCTTGGGCGGCAACTGGACATGGCGCGCCGCCGCCGGGTTCGACACCGCCGCGCTGGCCAAGGAGATCCGGGGCGAGTGCGAAGTGGTCTGCCGTGCATAAAAACCGGAAAAACCGGGATATCTTTGGCAGATTGACGAAGTTGTGAAAAAATCAGCCAAAATTTGTGCGTTTTGCTGGCAAGTCGCCCGCCGGAGTGGTATAATCGATTGTAAATCGAGGATCGTAAAAAGGCGGTCTCGTGGAAAAGGGTGCCGGGAGGGAGAATCCGGCACCACGATGATGGGGAAAAACGCATGAAAAAAGAATGGACCGAGCAGGACCTGCGCGTATTTGTACGCAGCGCACAGGCAGCTTTCGAGGACGTGACCCTGACCGAGGCGGACGAGGAGTCGGCCCGCAGCTGGCAGGATGACGGCCTGATGGTGGACTATGAGCTGCGCAACGGGCAAGTGGACTGCGTGCTGCGCCGTCAGATCGTGGCAGACGGCAAGGTATGGCAGCTGCAGATGACGGCACCGCTGGCGGGCAACGACCTGCCGGAGGACCGGATGACCCCGCGGGAGCGGGAACTCTGCCGCGACGATATGAACCACGATTTTCTGTCGGGCGTGTTCAACCGCCGCTATTTTGAGATCGAGTTCTGCACCCGGCTGGACGACTGGACCGATGCCCACCGCTGCGCCTCGCTGGCGCTGGTGGAGCTGGACAAGGCCGACGAGCTGTTGGCCCAGCAGGGTGACGCCGTAATGAACCAGTTGGTCTGCTTTGTGGCGAACCAGTGGAAAAAGCACTACGACCGCCCGGACGAGCGGGTGGTCTGCCGCCTGACCGATACGCTGTTTGCCATCGGCTGCGCGGACAAGACCTGCGCGGAACTGGCCGAGGAGCTGCGGGGCATCTACGCGGAAATGCCCCGCGAGTGCGTGGCCTCGGTGGGCCTGATGCGCCGGGTGGCGTTCACCCAGTCCATCGGCTGTGCCTGTACCGGCGAAGTCCGGGGCAAAAACTGGGATGCGCTGTACAAGCTCTGTGAAGAGCGGCTGGCCGCAGCCAAAACGGCGGGCGGCGATCAGGTCTGCGCCGGGTAATCCCCATGGATAAACGATCCCCCTTCTGGGTACGCTAAGTGCCAGAAGGGGGATTTTTGTTATGGAAAACCAGAAAAACGACAACCTCAACTTACTGGAAGCCGTGGTGCAGAATACCGAGATGGGCAAAAACACGCTGGAGCAGATCGTACCCATGACGGAGGATGCTCCGTTCAAGGCCGAGCTGCTGCGGGAGCGGAACATCTACCGGCAGCTGAATCAGGAGGCTCACACCGCCATCGAGGCCTGCGGCGGCACCGCCCAAGGCCAGAGCGCCATGGCGAAGCTGAACACCAAGATGGGCATCGGCATGAAGACCCTGACCGACAAATCGACCCGGAATCTGGCCGAAATGCTCTCCGAGGGCAGCAGTCAGGGCGTGATGGACTGCATCAAATCCCAGAAGGACTACCCCGACGCGGCCCCCGGCTCCAAGCGGCTGATGCAGCGGCTGCAGGATTTCGAGGAGGACAACCGCATCAAGCTGGAACAGTTCCTGTAAGCAAAAAAGAAGCCGGGCGGCAAGCCCGGCTTCTTTTACGCATGGGGGTAAAATCAGAGCGATTCGACCATGGCGGCGACGATCTTGGTCGCAGTGGCGACGTACTCGGCGATGCTGAACTTTTTGACGACCAGCACCTCGTGACCGTCTTCGTCAGCGTTGTCGCTCATAGCGCGCAGAATGACGCAGGGAACGCCATTCTTGGCCGCGATCTGGCTGACGGCGGCACCTTCCATCTCCACGCAGTCGGGGGCGCACTTGGCCTCAATGGCGGCCTTGGTCTCGCTGTCGCCCACGAAGAGGTCGCCGGTGGCGATCTTGCCGGTCAGTGCCTTGACGCCAGCCGCCTTGCAGGCGGCCTCGGCGGCGGCGATCAGCTCCGGGTCGCCGGTGTATTCCTTCAGGAACGGCGGGTTCTGGCAGATCATGTCCAACTGGGCGTCGTGGTAGAGCACTGTCTTGCCGATGACCACATCGCCGATGCCGATCTTCGAGGTCATGTTGCCCGCGATGCCGGAGAAGATGATCTTCTCGGCCCCGAACTTAGTGATGAGCACCTGCGTGGTGGCGGCGGCGTTGGCCTTGCCCATGCCGGCGCAGCAGACCACGACCTCCTTGCCCGCGAGGGTGCCCTTGTGATATTCCACGCCGCCATAGGGCGCCACGGTGACGTTCTCCAGCTTGGCACAGAGCTGATCGACTTCATCGGGCATTGCGCCCATAATTCCGATAATCATAGTTGAAATCCTTTTCCTTGTAAGCTCGCCCCTAGGGAGAGCCGGCGAGCGAAGTGAGCCTGAGAGGGCAATCAAACGTTGAACAGGAACTCGATGACGTCGCCGTCCTTGACGACGTATTCCTTGCCCTCGGTGCGCTGCAGACCCTTGGCCTTGACGGCGGCGTAGTCGAAGTTGTTGGCTTCGAGGTCGCTGTAGCCGATGACGCTGGCGCGGATGAAGCCGCGCTCAAAGTCGCTGTGGATCTTACCGGCGGCCTGAGGAGCTTTGGTGCCCTTGCGGATGGTCCAAGCGCGGCACTCCTTCTTGCCGTCGGTCAGGAAGGAGATCAGGCCCAGCAGGTCGTAGCTGGCGGTGATGAGGTTGTCCAGACCGCTGGCCTCGATGCCCATCTCGGCGAGGAAGGCCTTTTTCTCTTCGGGGGAGTAATCGGCGATGTCCTCCTCGGTCTTGGCGCAGATGGGGATGTAGCGGGCACCCTCTTCCTTGGCGCGGGCAGCCACCAGCGGGACATACTTGTTGTTCTCGATGCCCTCCATCAGGTCGTCCTCGCCCACGTTGCAGGCGTACAGGACCGGCTTTGCGCTCAGCAGACCCATCTCGTGCAGCACGGTCTGCTGTTCGGTGTCGCTCTCGTCGAAGTCGAAGCTACGGGCGGGCTTGCCGGCACTCAGGTGGTCGGCCAGCTGCTGCAGCCAAGCGGCCTCGGCGGCAGCGCCCTTGTTGTTGCCGCTCTTGGCGGCCTTGGCCATCCGGCCCGCGCGGTTCTGGACCACTTCGAGGTCGGAGAGGATCAGCTCATAGTCGATGGCGTCGATGTCGGCGATGGGGTCCACGGCCTCGGCCTTGGTCACGTCCTCGACGACATGGATGATGTTGTCGTCGTCGAAGCAGCGCACGACATGCACGATGGCGTCGCACTCGCGGATGTGGCCGAGGAACTTGTTGCCAAGGCCCGCACCCTGACTGGCACCCTTGACGAGGCCCGCGATATCGACGAACTCCACGATGGCGGGGGTCTTCTTGTTGGTCTGCCAGATCTCGGCCAGCTTGTCCAGCCGCTTGTCGGGCACGGCCACGATGCCGCTGTTGGGCTCGATGGTGCAGAACGGATAGTTCGCCGCCTCCGCGTTCTTGGTGGAGGTGATGGCGTTGAACAGAGTGGACTTGCCGACGTTCGGCAGACCGACGATACCTAATTTCATATCAAATACGCTCCTTACACGTTCTCGATCTATAAAACCACTCAGACCTCGCCCTTCGGGAGAGGCGGCACGGCAGGGCCGTGACGGAGAGGGTCCAGAACATAACAATACATCTATCATTATACGCAAAGCGGGAAGGGAGCGCAAGAGGCCTATGAGGAAACGAAAGTCGCTGAAGCAATATGTAAAATGAAATGCTATATTTTTTGTGAGAATAATTGAAATATATTTATATTAAATGTTGACACGGAATAAAATATAGAATACAATATAGGTGAGGTGATTGGAAAATGGCGATTGCGACGCAAGAACAAATATTAAAAGTTTTGAAAGCTTTTAATCCGTGGTGGTCTTCAGGAATTGTTTATTCGGACTTTACAAAGAGCTATCGTCGATTTGCTTATTACGAGGCAATGAAGAGGCTGGATGAAAAAGATTTAAGAAGAACGGTAGTCTTGACTGGTACGCGTCGTGTTGGAAAGACAACGATACAGTATCAGATGATTGAAACGCTGCTGAAACGTGGGATCCAAGCACAGAAAATTGTTTTTGTATCGATGGACCACCCGATGCTGAAATTAAGCAACCTAGATGAGATTCTGGAATGCTATCACAATAATGTGTATGCGGAACAGGACTGCTACTACTTCTTCGATGAAATCCAGTATGCAAGTGACTGGGATAAATGGATGAAAATACTGTATGACACCCAGCCGAAAACACAGATGGTGGCAACAGGATCGGCAAGTCCAGCTTTGATCAAAGGGAGCTCGGAAAGCGGGGCAGGGCGCTGGAGCGTGATTCAAGTGCCGACCCTCTCGTTTTATGAGTATTGTCAGTTGATTGGCGTGCAAGTGCCAGAACTGGGACCGGAAATTCGGCCTACAGCATTTCTTGGAATGAGCCAGCAGGAACGTACAGCGGTTATGATAAAGCTTGAAGATGTGCAGAAGCATTTTATGCGATATCTTCAGGTGGGGGGATTTCCAGAGTTGGCATTGGCCTCAAACGATCTCCGAGCGCAGGAAATCATGCGGGAAGATGTTGTGGATAAGGTGCTAAAACGCGATCTTCCAGCGCTTTATAATATTCGTAGCGCAATAGAATTGGAGAGAATTTTTCTGTATCTGTGTAATGTTTCGTCGGAGATCGTTTCGTTTGAAAGAATTGCCAATGATTTGGGCAGCGTCACACGGCCAACGGTTGAAAACTATATCCGATACTTGGAAAGCGCAAATCTGATTTACCAGAGTTGGCCGGTTGAGATGGGTGGAAAGAAGGTCCTGAAAGCGAGCCCGAAAATTTATATCGCAGATGCGGCGATTCGAAATGCGGTCTTGATGGATGATGATGTTTTAACAAATCCGGTTGAATTGGGAAAAATGGTAGAAACTGCGGTTTATAAACATGTGGCGGCGTTTTACTATCAACAGGCAACAAGGGTTGGATACTATAGAGGTGGAAAAAAGGATAAAGAAATCGACGTTGTAGTGGAATATCCGAAAACCAAAAATATTTTGATTGAAGTGAAATACAGAGAACAAGCACCTGTTCCGGATGATTCCATGATCTGCGAACTGAGCAGTGAAGCCAGCGCTTCCATCATTGTGACAAAGCGAGCAGATGATTATGGAATCCACAATGCACCGAATGGGAAAAAGCTGATTCGGATCCCTGCGTTTGCGTTCTTGTACCTCCTTGGAAATGCGGAACGGCATGGCTATAAAGGGAAAGAATGAGGCTGGTGCTTTCCTCCAAATCCCAAAAATCATACAAAACCTTCTTTATTTTGTCATAACTGTTCCGTATAATAGAAGATAGGCATTCATTGAAAACAGCCGTCCCGGTGCGTGGGACGCTTTTTAAGAGACGATCACAAACGACGAACGAGTCGAGATACAGGAGGAACACTCATGGCAAACGAAAAGATCCTTGTCGTGGATGACGACGTGAATATCTGCGAGCTGCTGCGGCTCTATCTGACCAAGGAGGGCTATCAGGTCACCATCGCCAACGACGGCGAAGAGGGGCTGGACAAGTTCAATCAGGTCAAGCCCGACATGGTGCTGCTGGATGTGATGATGCCCAAGATGGACGGTCTGGAAGTCTGCCGCCGTATCCGCAAGCTGGGCAACACCCCCGTCATGATGCTGACGGCCAAGGGCGAGACCTTCGATAAGGTGCTGGGCCTTGAACTGGGCGCCGACGATTATATGGTCAAGCCCTTCGATGCAAAAGAGGTCGTGGCCCGTATCAAGGCGGTGCTGCGCCGCTGCACCGCTTCCACCCAGACCGAGACGAAAGAGGGCGTCATCGAGTTCGACAATCTCCGGCTGGATATGAACAGCTACGAGCTGCGGGTCAAGGGCAAGGTGGTGGAGGCGCCCCCCAAGGAGCTGGAGCTGCTCAACTGTCTGGCATCTCACCCCAACCGGGTCTACACCCGCGATCAGCTTCTGGACGAGGTCTGGGGCTTCGAGTATTACGGCGACAGCCGTACCATCGATGTCCACGTCAAGCGTCTGCGCGAGAAGCTGTCCGGCGCTTCCGACAAGTGGGAGCTGAAGACCGTCTGGGGCGTGGGCTATAAGTTCGAGGTGCGTCAGTAATGCGCAAAAGTATTTCCGTCACCTTCTTTTCGATGGTGGCGACCCTTCTGGTGCTGGGCACGGCGGTGATGGGATTCTCGGAATGGGTCCTGTTCAACCGCTATTTCGCGCAGGAGCACTACGAGGCGCTGGACAGCGTGGCCGAGGTCACCCAGCGGGCAGCGGACTACGTGGTGCAGCAGGCGGCGCTGCCCGGCGGCGACGAGCTGGCCGCACTGAGCGACAAGCTGGTGATCATCGGCGAGAGCGCGGAGGCTTACCTCTTTTTCACCGATGAGGACGGCAGCGTTCTCATCACGTCCAATCCGGAGCTGCTGGCCAAGGAGACGGTGCCCGAAGAGCTGATAGCCAAGGTGGGGGAGGATAAGCCCTACCATGTGCTGAGCACGCTGGACGGCGTGCTGACCGAAAAAAGCTACGTTTCCGTCCGGCAGACGCGGGATGCGCAGGGCGTGTGCAGCGGGTATCTGTTCCTCTGCTCCTCCGGCGCACGGCTGACGGCCTTTAAGGAAGAGTTCGGGTCGAACTTCTTCTTCTCGGCCTGCATCATGCTGCTCTGCGCCAGCGTGGTGACCTCCTTCCTGATGCGGCGGCTCACCGACCCGCTCCAGAAGATCACCGATGCGGCCCAGCGGTTCGGCGGGGGCGATTTCTCCGTCCGGGTCGAGGGCGTGGAGGGCGAAGGTGAGGTGGCCGATCTGGCCAACACCTTCAACCGGATGGCGGAGAACATCCAGTCCAACGACAACTCCCGTGGGCAGTTCATGGGCAACATCGCCCACGAACTGCGCACCCCCATGACCACCATCAAGGGCTTCATCGACGGCATTCTGGACGGGACCATCCCGCCCGATATGCAGAACCACTATTTGCAGCTCGTCTCAGAGGAGACGGGCCGCCTTGCCCGGCTGATCCAGAACATGCTGGATCTGTCCAAGCTGGAGAGCGGCGAGTATCAGGTCAACGCCCGGATGTTCAACATCTGGGAGACCCTGACCGGCGTGGCTCTTTCGGCCGAGCAGCGGATCAACGACGGCATGATCGAGCTGGAGGGCCTGACCATGGACGAGAAAGTCCTCGTCTACGCCGACCCGGATCTGATCCATCAGGTCGCGTACAACCTGCTGGATAACGCCATCAAGTTCACCCCGGCGGGCGGGACCATCAAGTTCAAGGTCGAGAAGCTGGGCCCGGAGGTGGAAGTTTCCATCTGGAACTCCGGGCAGGGCATCAGCCCGGAGGCGCTGCCCCATGTGTTCCAGCGCTTCTATAAGGAAGACAAGTCCCGCGGGCTCCATGCGCGGGGCGCGGGCCTCGGCCTGAATATCTGCAAGGTGCTGGTCAACCTGTCCGGCGGCCAGATTCGGGTGGAGAGCCAGCAGGGCGAGTGGTGCCAGTTCGTCTTCACCCTGCCCACCTGCCCGCCCAACCCCGGCGAGATCAAGCGTCTGCCGGACGAATCGGGCCGCCCGGTGCCGGTGGAAGACCCCGCCAGCATGAAACCGGTGGATTAAAATCTGCGCAGTCAGGCTGCTCCGCATCCGGGAGCGGCTTGGCTGCTTTTTGTATTGCCGGGGCCGTGAAATGGATTTTTGCGTCTTTTCCGTGAAAAACACGGCTGTGGGTTTGATTTTTTGCGTGTTTTCATGTAAAATAAAAATAGCTATGTCTACCCTGAATTCTGTCTGCACAGAAGCGACAGAACCGGGCCAAATAGCAAAATTTTTCGTAAAAATAACGGAGAGTACAAACGACATGACGATTGTAAGTCCTTCGATCCTTTCGGCTGATTTTACCAAGCTGGGTGCCGACTGCCAGATGGTTCTGGACGCCGGAGCGCAGATGCTGCACTACGACGTGATGGACGGCCACTTTGTGCCGAACATCAGCTTCGGCGTGCCGGTGCTGAAAAGCCTCCACAAGGGGATGCCCGCCGCCTTCTACGATGTCCACCTGATGATCAGTCATCCGCTGGCCTACGCGGAATCCTTCGCCAAGGCCGGTGCCACCTTGCAGAACTTCCACCTCGAATGCGAGGACGACATCCAAGCCACCATCGACGCCATCAAGGCACAGGGCTGCAAGGTGGGCCTGACCATCAAGCCGGGCACCGCCCCGGAGGCGCTCAGCCCCTACCTCGACCAGCTGGATCTTGTGCTGGTGATGAGCGTGGAGCCGGGCTTTGGCGGGCAGAAGTTCATGCCCTCGGCGCTGGAAAAGCTGCGCTGGCTGCGGGAAGAGCGGGCCAAGCGCAGCGCTCACTTCCTGCTGGAAGTGGACGGCGGTGTGGACGACACCACCGCGCCCCTCTGCGTGGAAGCGGGGGCCGACATCCTCGTGGCGGGCAGCGCCGTCTTCGGCGCAGCCGACCCGGCGGCCGCTGTGCGCCGTCTGGCCGCTCTGTGAGAGGAGCCGCACCATGGATGAAACTTTGATCCGTGCGCAGGAGCGGGAGCTGGCCAAGACCGGCCATTACTACAAGCACCTCTGCTGGATGGTGGTGCCGCTGCTGTGCGTGTCCTGCTTCCTGTACGGGCTGCGGCCGCTGCTGCTCTGCGGCGCGGCCCTGCTGACCGGCAACCTCTGCGACCGTCTGGTGTCGCTGCTCCGCCGCCGCGTCTACCAACCCAAGGACTGCTCCAACGAGAGCTTTGCCCTCCTCATCGCGCTGCTGATGCCGGTGACGGTGGACTGGTACGTTCTCATCGCCGCCGTGCTGGCCGGTGTCCTTATCGGCAAGGAGGTCTTCGGCGGCTACGGCAGCTATCCTTTCAATCCGGCTGCTCTCGGCTACACGGTGGCGGCGGTGTCGTGGCCGGAACAGGTGTTCCGCTACCCGCAGCCCTACACGAACATCCCGCTGTGGGACGCTTCCGGCGTGCCGGTGTCCGACACCGTCTCCCAGACTCTGCGCAGCGGCGGCATCCTGAACATCGGCTCCCTGTCGCTGGGGCTGGGCGAGTACGCCGCCCCCATGGGCACCGGTGCTGCGCTGGTGATCTTGGCGTGCGGGTTCTTCCTCTGGCTGCAGAAGGATACTCGCCTGAGCGCGACCGTCAGTTTCTTGGTGACGAGCGCCCTCATTGCCTTCTTCTTCCCCCGTCAGGTGGGTTTGATGGACGCCTCTTTCGCGGCAGGTCTGCTCTCCCGTTTGCAGTGTGTGCGGGACGAGCTGCTGACCGGCGCGATGCTCTTCAGCGCGGTGTTCCTGCTCAATGAGCCCTACACCTGCGCCCACCACCGCATCGGCCGCATCCTGTACGGCGTGCTGGTGGGTGCCGCAACCATGGGGTTCCGCTATTTCGGCGTCTATGATACGGGCGTCTGCTTTGCGCTGCTCACGGTCAACAGCATTTCCGGCTGGCTGGACCGCACCGAGACCCGCCTCTATCGGCTGCTGAACCGGAAGGAGGATGCGGAATGAGACGTCATATTGCCGAAGCGATCGCGCGCGACCCCGAAAAGTTCGCGCACCATGACCGCATTTTCAAAAACAACCCTGTCGTGATGCAGGGCATGGGTCTGGCTCCGCTGGTGGTCCTTGCCACTTCGGGCAAAAACGCCGCGATGCTGGCGGTGGCCGTGGCCCTGCTGCTGACGCCTTCCCGGATGCTGGCGTGCCTTCTGAGCCGCCTGTGCCCGCTGCGGGACGAGCGCCCGGAGCCGGAGGAGCTGGAAAAGAAGCTGCTGCCCCGTGCCTTTGTGTACAGCGGCAGTGCGGCGGTGGTCTACCTCGCCGCCTACCCCATCCTGAACATGCTGTTCGGCACGGACTTGCTGACGATGGGCGTCTACCTGCCCATGCTGGTGGTGGAGCCGCTGCTGACCTACCGGTTTGGCCGGGTGCAGGAGTCCATGCACAAGGCTGTTTCGAAAGGTCTGCGCATCACGCTGGGCTACGCGCTGCTCCTGCTGATCCTTGGCTGCGTCCGCGAGTGGCTGGCCTCCGGCACCGTGTTCGGCGTGGAGCTGAGCCGCTCCATCCTGCCCATGGCCAGTATGCCGGCGGGCGGCTTCATCGTGCTGGGCGTGGTGTGCGCCGTCTGGCGTGCGCTGGCCCGCAAACAGCGCGAATACCTGAAAAATGAGGCGCGCGGCTATCTGGCCGTGCATCCCCAGAGCCAAGAGAGCGGGAAGGAGGAGAAAGAATGAGCGAAGTGCTGCATCTTGTGGGCGTGTTCTTCAGCTACGCGGTGCTGGCCATCTTTGCCCAGAATGCCATCTTCACCCGCGGCCTCGGCGTTTCCCGCCTTGTCCAACTGGTCGGCGACAAGCGAACCAGCAGCTGGTGGTTCGCGCTGATGCTCTGCATCACGCAGGTACTGGTGGCTCCGCTGGCCTTTTATGCGGGCCGCCTCCTCGCCCCGCTGCCCAACCGCGCCCAGCTTCGCCCGGTGGTGTACCTTGCGTGCATCGCGGTGGTCTGCCTGTTTGAGCTGGTGGTCCTGAAGCTGGCCAAGGGCCCGCGCAGCGGCCAGCTCATCCGCATCCTGCCCATCGCCGCCATGAACAGTGGCGTGTTGGGCACCGTTCTGGTCGAGCGCACCCAGAGCTTTACGCTGGAGCAGTCCATCGGCTTCGGCCTTGGCAGCGGCCTCGGCTATCTGTTGGCCGTCATGCTGGTGACGGAAGCCCAGAATCGTCTGCGCAGCCGGGCCATCCCGGAAGCGTTTCGCGGCTTGCCCATCACGCTGATCTACATCGGTGTGCTGGCGCTGGCCATCTATGGCTTTACCGGCCATTCCGTGATCTTGTAAAGACCCCAAGGGAGGGTGGTTCATTATGGCAAAATATCCAAAACGCCAGAAGGTCAAGCGCTACCGGCGCAGCTTTTACAGCCGCGAGATGCGGGTGAAAAAGGGCATTGGCATCGCGGTGCTGGTCCTCGTGGTGCTGGCCGCTGCATGGGTGGCCGCGCCGCATGTGCTGGACTGGGCGACCCATACGTGGTACACCGTCGTGCGCAACCGGGATCTTTCCGCCTCCTCCCCGGCGGGCGGGAGCGCTTCGTCGGCAGCCGAGAGCACGGCGTCGTCCGTGGCGGAGGAACCGGCAGCTTCTTCGGAGGCCCAGCCGGAGGTGGTGACCCCCGCTGTGGACGGCACCGCCATCGTGGAGGGCGCTTGGGCAGAGGCCGACCTCACGACCCTGACCGATGATGCCGCCATCCGCGCCGCAGCCCAGCAGCTCGCTGCGCAGGGCGCGAAGTACGCGGTCGTCACCCTGAAGGATGCCGCCGGCGCCGTCTATTACGCTTCGCAGGTGCCCGCCGCAGCGGCCAGCCCTGCCGGCGTGACGGTGGACCCGGCCAAGGTGGCCTCCATCTTCAAGGACGAGGGTCTGATCCCGGTGGCGAAGCTTGCCGCCTTCCGGGACCCCGCCGGTGCCCGCGTGGATCACGCCATGGCCATCCGGTATAAGAATCAGGAGTACCTCTGGCTGGACAATAAGGCGTCCGCTGGCGGCAATCCGTGGCTGAACCCCTATGCCGCCGAGGCGGTGCAGTACATCGGCGACCTCATCGACGAGCTGCACACGGCGGGCTTTGACCAGATCGTGCTGGAAAATGTCCAGTTCCCCTCCTCTACCAGCAGCAAGCAGGACTACGGCTCCACCAACGGTGTGGGCCGCGCCGACCAGCTGACGGCAGACATCACCGCGTGGGAACAGCGTTTCGGCGGCAGCGTGACCCTCTGGTACAGCTATACGCTGGCCGAGGTGACCGGAACCTCCCCGACGCTGGGCGTCCCGGCGGTGGAGCTGGGCGTGAAGAACCTGCTGGTGCGGGTGCCCTCGGCTTCCACCATGACCGACGAGGAGCACACCGCCCTTGTCCAGAGCCAGACCGAGGTGGGTGCGGAACATGTCGTCGTGCAGGACCCAACGGCTGGAATTTTTGAATGAACCTGCGAAACCCTTTCATGAGAGGGAGGAATGTGATATGAAAAAAACATCCTGCTTTTCCCCGGCACATATCCTGCTGCCGTCGGAGCAGATCAAATTGGAGCAGTGGGGCTGCGTGGCCTGTGACCAGTTCACCAGCGACCGCTCCTATTGGGAAAAGGCGGAATGGGCAGCGGCAGGTTCCCCCAGTGCGCTGAACCTGATCCTGCCGGAAGTGTATCTGGAAGACGAGGACGTTCCCCGGAAGATCGAAACGATCCATGCGACCATGGACGAATACACCCAGTCGGTGCTGACCCGCGCCGTGGACGGCTTCATCTACGTGGAGCGCACCGAGCAGAGCGGCCGGGTGCGGCAGGGCCTCGTGGGCAAGATCGACCTCGAAGCCTACAGCTACGCCGAGGGCGCCAAGGCGGACATCCGCCCCAGCGAGCACACGGTGGAGAGCCGCATCCCGCCCCGGATGGCCGTCCGGCGGGGGGCCATCCTCGAAACGCCCCACATCATGATGCTGGCCGACGACCCGGACTGCACCCTCATCGAGCCCATCGGTAAGAAAAAGGCGCAGCTGCGCAAAGTCTACGAGGGCGAACTGATGCTGGGCGGCGGCCACATTGCGGGCTGGGCCGTGGAGGACCCGGCGCTTCTGGCCCAGATCGACGCCGCCCTGCAGCAACTGGGCAGTCAGGAAGCCTTTGACGCCAAATACCCGGAGGCCAAGGGAGCCGCGCCGCTGACGCTGGCCGTCGGCGACGGCAATCACTCGCTGGCTTCCGCCAAGGCCTGCTGGGAGGAGCTGAAGCCCACCCTGACCCCGGAGCAGCGGGAACACCACCCGGCCCGGTGGTGCCTTGCCGAGGTGTGCAACGTCCACTCCCCGGCCATTGAGATCGAGCCCATCCACCGCGTGCTGTTCAATGTGGACTGCGGCGCGGTGCTGCTGGCCCTCATCGCGTGGAGCGACTCCAACAACGCGGGCATCTGCTTCGGCGATGCCAAGCAGCAGTCCTTTACGCTGGCGGGCCCCCACATTGCCAACGTGCTCAGCTTCGAGCGCCCCATTGCGCCCTTGACCGTCGGCACCATCGACACCTTCATCGAATACTTTATGGCCCGCCACATCGAGGCCCGCGTGGATTACGTCCACGACGAGCCCGCCGTCCGTGCCCTGTGCAAACAGCAGGGCGGCGTGGCCTTCCTGCTGCCGCCCTTTGAAAAGAGCGACCTGTTCAAAGGCATCGTGATGGGCGGCGTGCTGCCCCGCAAGACCTTCAGCATGGGCCATGCGGAGGAAAAGCGGTACTACATCGAGTGCCGTAAGATCAAAGAATAAACGTTACGAAATGCCAGCTCCCCCAGCAGGGGGAGCTTCTGGCAAAGAGGGAAACATTTTAATTGATACAGGAGAACCATGACTTTTAACGAACTGAATCTGTCCGCCCCGCTGCTGCGTGCCGTTGCGGAGGCGGGTTACGAATCCCCCTCGCCCATTCAGGCATCGGCCATCCCGCCGGTGCTGGCCGGGAGGGACTTGATGGGTTGCGCCCAAACGGGCACCGGCAAGACCGCAGCCTTTGCGCTACCCATGCTCGACCGCCTGACCGTGAACCCTGCAAAGAAGAAAGGGGCCGTCCGCGCCCTGATCCTCACCCCCACCCGTGAGCTGGCTCTGCAGATCGGCGAGAGCTTTGAAATGTACGGCAAGTACCTCTCCCTGCGCAGCACCGTCATTTTCGGCGGTGTGGGTCAGGCCCCGCAGGTGGCAGCCATCAAAAAGGGCGTCGATATCCTCATCGCCTGCCCCGGTCGCCTGAACGACCTTGTGGGGCAGGGGCTCATCGACCTCGGCAGCATCGAGATCTTCGTGCTGGACGAGGCCGACCGGATGCTGGACATGGGCTTTGTGCATGACGTGAAGAAGGTCATCGCAAAGCTGCCCAAAGTGCGCCAGAACCTGATGTTCAGCGCCACCATGCCCAAGGAGATCGAGCAGCTGGCGGCGGGCATCCTGCACGACCCCGCCTTCGTCAAGGTGGACCCCGTGTCTAGTACGGTGGACCGCATCGCCCAGAGCCTGTACTTCGTCGAGAAGGGCAACAAGAAATTCCTGCTGCCGTGGCTCATCCAGAACCTGAATCCGCCGGTGCAGAACGCGCTGGTCTTCAGCCGCACCAAGCACGGCGCGGATAAGATCGCAAAAGACCTGAACAAGCAGGGCATCTCTGCCGCCGCCATCCACGGCAACAAGAGCCAGTCCGCCCGTGTGGCCGCGCTGGAAGGCTTCAAGGCCGGGCAGACCAAGGTGCTGGTCGCCACCGACATCGCCGCCCGCGGCATCGACATCAGCGAGCTGTCCCATGTCTTCAACTACGACCTGCCCGAAGTGCCGGAAACTTACGTCCACCGCATCGGCCGCACGGCCCGCGCGGGCGCGGACGGCACCGCCGTCAGCTTCTGCGCCCCGGAGGAGCAGGAGTATCTGGCCGGTATCGAAAAGCTGAACCGCCAGAAGATCCCGGTGGTGTCCGGCCACCCGTGGGACGGCGTGCCCGCCCCCGCCAAGAAAGAGCCGCCGGTGCGGGGCAAAAAGCCCAAGGCGGAAGCCGAAGCCCCGGCTGCCAAGCCGGAACAGCCCGCCAAGGCCGTGAAACCGGCCAGACCCAAAAAAGAAAAACCGGCCGCAGAAAAGCAGCCGTTGAAATCTCAACCGAAAGAGGAACCATCCATGGACGAAAATCAGAAGCGAACTTCCGGCGGACGCAATGAAAACCGCCGTTCTAATAATAACCGCCCCCGCCGCGAGGACGGTGCCGCCGCCCCCAACCGGGGCAGCAATGCGCAGCCCAAGTTTGACCCCCACTTCGTGAGCGCCCCGGAGGCAACGCCGCTCCGCCCTGCGAAGAAGGCCGCCCCGGCTCAGCCCGCCGCCAAGGCCGCTCCGGCAGCGAACAATGCCAAGAGCGAACAGGGCAGCGGCCAGAACCGCCGCAATGCCCAGCCAAACGGCCAGAACGGCCAGAGCCGCCCGGCCCGCGGCAGCCGCAATGAGCGCACGGAGCGTAACGGCGACCGTGCTGCCCGCCCGGCCCAGAACAGTGCCCAGAGCGGCAAACCCCGCAGTGAGCGCAGCAGCCAGCCCGCCCGTGCGCCCCGCGCCCCCAAGCAGGAGACCTCCCGCGGGCGCGGCCGTGCCGCTGCCCCCAGCCGGGACGAAGATCCGGGCCTTGTGCTCATCAGCCGCCGCCCGCCGCAGCAGAAGTTTACCAACTTCGAGGAGTATATGAACGCCCACGGCGGTGCAACGGCCCCCATCGAGGATCACAGCGATGAAATGTGAGCCGTGGCAGTGCCCGCTGTGCGGCGGGCCGCTGACCGGTGAGCGGGACCTGAAGTGCCCCTCCGGCCACTGCTTTGACCGCGCCAAGGAGGGCTACTGGCATCTGCTGCCGGTGCAGAGTATGCGCACCAAGGCCCCCGGCGACAGCAAGGAGATGGTCGCCGCCCGCCGCGCCTTCCTCAACGGGGGGTACTACGGCATCTTTGGTCAGGCGCTGGGCAAGCTTTGCCTCGAATACGGCCAGCCCGCCGCGCCGGATGCGCCGCTGCACCTGCTGGATGCGGGCTGCGGCGAGGGCTGGTATGACCGGTGCATCGCCGGGCAGTTCGAAGCGGCGGAACAGCCGCTGGCGCTGGCCGGGTTCGACATCGCAAAACCGGCGGTCCGTTGGGCCGCCAAAGCTCTGCCCGCGGCCCGGTACGCCGTGGCGTCCAGCTTTGCCCAGCCCGTCCGCACCGGCTGGGCCGACCTGCTGCTGAACTGCTTCTCGCCCTTTGCGCGGGAGGAGTTTCTCCGCGTCCTGCGCCCCGGCGGGCGGATGATCTATGTGGTGCCCGGCGCGGAGCATCTGTACCAGATGAAGGCGATCCTCTACGATACGCCCTACAAAAATCCGGTGCAGCAGGTGGCCTATGAGGGCTTCCGCCCCATTGGAGAGCGGGAAATCTCCGGCACCATCACGGTGCCCGCTGCCCAGCTCGAAGCGCTTTTCGCCATGACGCCCTACTATTGGAAGACGCCCCGCGACGGCGCGGCCCGCCTCGCCGCCCTCCCGGAATTGACGACGGACATCGCCTTCCGGTTCTTGGTGTTTGAGAAAGAATAACAAAATGTCCCGGTTTGCATCGAATGAATGCCAGACCGGGATATTTTATTTGATGAATTCGTCCGATTCGTTTGAATCCATCGAACGAATTTGATATAATAATAATACGATGAGGAAAAGGAGGCTGTCAAGATGTCGATCACTGCAACGGAGCTCAAGAATAACTTGGGCAAATATCTTCTGCTGGCTGCAACGGAGGAAGTCTACATCACCCGCAACGGCAAGACCATTGCAAAATTGACCTCGCCCTACCAGAATAAGCTGAACACAGTGGAGTCGCTGTTTGGCAGCGTCCCGGCGACGATGACGCTGGAACAGGCACGGGAGGAAAGGCTAGGGAAGTTATGAAGGTGCTGCTGGATACCTGCGTCGTAATGGATTTTCTGCAAAATCGGGAGCCGTTCTCCATTCCGGCACGAAGCATCTTCCGCGCGGCCGCAGCGGAATGGTTTACCGGCTGCATTACCGCAAAGGCGGCGACGGATATCTATTACCTGACCCACCGCTGCACCTACAGTGATAAGGAAAGCCGTCAGAAACTCAGTCAGCTATTGACGATCGTGGGGCTGCTGGATACTTCGGCAGAGGATGTGTTCCACGCGATCGCATCCCCGACTGCGGACTTTGAGGATGCCGTGATGATCGAAACGGCACTGCGTTCTCAGGTGGACTGCATCGTGACCCGCAACACGAAAGACTACGCGAAATCGTCGGTGCCGGTCTATACGCCGGACGTCTTTTTGGAGCAGCTGGAACAAAACAGTATCAATTAAAACGCAACCGCCCCCGGTGCTGCATGAGCGTGCAGCACCGGGGGCGGTTTTGTCAGAGACCTGTGGAGAGGTTCGAGAAATGCTTAGTGCTTCTTCTCACCCTTGGGCAGGAGATTGGCGCGTTCCAGCGCCGGGCGCAGGGCGAGGTAGAGGATGACGGCGCAGACCGTGGAGGCCACGCTGTTGACGAAGGTGACGCCGCCGGCGATCTTGGAAAGAGCCTGTGCGACGGTGTACTCCTGACCGAAAATGTAAACATTGCGGAAGTAGCCGAGGAACGGGTCGGTGACCACGTTCAGCAGCAGACCGGAACCGGCAGCCACGATGACCTTGACGAGGTAACCGGCGCTGTGGCGGTCGAGGTCGCGGAGCTTGAAGGCCTTGTGTGCCACGGCACCGCAGGTGATGCCGATGATGAACTTCAGCACAAAGGTGGTGACGGCGTAACCCGGATCACCGGCCAGAATGTCGGCCAGCGCCAGACCGATGGCACCGGCCAGACCGCCGGACACGCCGTCCAGCAGCAGGGCGGTCAGGGCCGTGAAGGTGTTGCCCAGATGGAACGAGGAGCCGCCGTAGAACGGCACCCGGAAGAACAGGTAGGCCACAAGGCTCAGCGCGGCCATGACGCCGGTGAGCGCCAGCTCGTGCACGGTAAAGGTGCGCTTATACAGCATACTGGCAAAGAGGATAACGATGACGACGACTGCCAGCAGCAGCCACATTGCGGTTGTTGACATGATGTATTCCCTCCATTTTCACAAAACCCATAAAACCGATTGACTTTTTCGGCCTCGGCGGGTATGCTCTTATTATACGCAGAACTGAACCCGTGAAAATACCCAGAATAGAGTTTTTTTATGGGGTCAGTTTGGGAGACTGCCCAAAAAGAGGAGGGGTTTTGTGTTCCACTTGACAACAGCGCTGGATGCGGCCTCGGCGGTGCCGCTGTACGAACAGCTCTACGATAGCCTTGCGGAGGAAATGCGCACCGGGGCCATCCCGGCGGGCACTCGGATGCCCGGCAAGCGGCGGCTGGCGGCGGAATTGTCGGTGTCGGTCAACACGGTGGACGCCGCGTATCAGCTTCTGGCGGCGGAAGGGTATCTGGAATCGCGGGAGCGCAGCGGTTTTTATGTACAGGAGTATCTGGCCCTGCCCGTCCGGCCGGAGACCCTGCCCGCCGCCCCGGCCCCGCTGCCCCCGGCGGCCCAGCCGGAGCGGCCCGTCCGCTATGATCTCTCCACGCGGGGGGTGGACCCGGCGCTCTTCCCGTTCCGGACATGGGCGCGGCTCCAAAAGGAGCTGCTCTATTCCTCGCCGGAGCTGCTGACCCACGGCGACGCGCAGGGCGATCTCGAACTGCGGCGGGCACTGGCCGGCTACCTCGAAGAGTACCGGGGCGTGCGGTGCAGCGCGGAACAGATCGTGGTGGGAGCCGGCTTGGAATACCTGCTGGGGCTGCTGGCCCCGCTGCTGCCCGGTGCGGCGGCGGTGGAAAACCCCGGCTACCCCCGCGCCAAGCGGGTGCTGGAAAACAACGGCGTGCCCTGCTGCTGCCTGCCTGTGGACGAGGACGGCCTGTCCATCGAGGCACTGACCCGGTCGGGCGCGGCGGTCTGCTACGTCACCCCAAGCCACCAGTTCCCCACGGGGGTCACCATGCCCGCCGGGCGGCGGGCGGAGCTGCTCCATTGGGCGTCCCGCAAGCCGGGGGAGCGGTACATCATCGAGGACGACTACGACTCCGAGTTCCGGTTCGACACCCGCCCACTGCCCAGCTTGCAGGGGATGGCCGGGGCCGACGGCCCGGTGATCTATCTCTCCACCTGCTCCCGGAGCCTTGCCCCCAGCATCCGCATTGCCTATATGGTGCTGCCGGTGCAGCTCCTTCCGGCGTGGCGGGCGGCTTACCGGCTTTATTCCAGCACGGTCAGCCGGTTCGAGCAGCAGACGCTGGCCCGGTTCATCACCGAGGGGTACTTTACCCGGCATCTGGCGCGGGAGCGGGTGGCCTACAAGGCCCGGCGGGACGCGCTGACCAAGGCGCTGAACGGGGCTTTTGCCCCCGGTGAGCTGACCTTAGCCGGGCTGCACACGGGGCTGCACCTGCTGGCTGAGGTGAAACAGGCCCCGCCGGACCCGGCCCTTCGGGTGGCGGCGGCACAGCAGGGGGTGCGGCTGAGTCTGTTGAGCGATTTTGACCTGACCGGCGAAACGCCCGGCCTTGCGGGAACGTTCGTGCTGGGTTACGGCTCGCTGGCGGACGATGCGTGTTCGTCGGTGGGCGAAACGTTGAGGAAAGTCTGCACCGCCGCGCGGGAGGCTTCCGTGACCGAATAAGTGCCGCTGGCCCGGTCCCATGCGCCGGGCAGGGCGTCGGCCCGGATGGGGGCTGCGCGGTTGGCGAGGAACTCCAGAATCTCGCCGAGGCGGGCGTAGTCCTGCGCGGTGAAGTCCGTCAGCAGGGCGGAACTCTGGGCCCGGAGGGCGTCCGGCAGGGAGGCGGGGAGCAGTTCGAGATCCTGCCGGAAAAAGGCGTCCCACACGGCGGCCCGTGCCGCGGCCCGGTGGGCAGGCGGGATGCGCCCGGCTTCGTCGAGGCCGGTCAGAAAGGCGGAGGCTTCCCCCGCGCTGAGGGTCTGGACATTGCCGGTCTGGCCGAGGGCGGCCAGCTCTTCGGTGGTGAATGCCCCGGAGAACCCCACCCGCACGGCGCCATAGCGGGACGCCAGCTTTTCCAGCACGGCGGGGGAAAGAGCCAGATAAAAGGTATCCTCCGGCAGGGCCAGCGTTTCCAGCAGGGCTTGGCGGCACCGCGCCGGGCCCGCCGCCGCGTAGCAGCGGGTGAGGGACGCTTCCCCATCCCCGAAGGGCACGGTCAGCTCCCCCGGCACGGCCAAGAGGCCGCAGACGTTCTGCGGGGCGTTCAGGTAGAGGAGCAGAAAGCCCGGCTGCTGCCCGGCAGTGCAGAGCAGCACCGTCATCCGGTCGTCCTCCTTGGGCAGCGTGATGGGCACGCCCTGCTGAGGTTCGGCGGTCTGGGCAAGGAGCTGGGTGTGCAGCATCCGGCGGGTGAGCAGCACCGTGCCGCCCACAAGGGGCAGCAGCACCAGCAACGCCGCCCCCAGCGCAGCCCAGAACGGCCTCCAACCTCCCTTGTGCATCCTGCGCCCTCCTTTTTGCAAATGATACCGAAAGGATGGCCCGGCAAAGGGCGGATTATACAAAAAAACGATCCCGGCGCATACAACGATCCCCTCTGCCATACAGTGTGGCAGGGGGGATCTTGCGATGTTGGAGACCATTACTGCCGTCAACGGCGCGGTCAATGGGGTCGTGTGGGGGCCGCTGGGGCTGGCACTGCTCTTCGGGGCGGGGGTGATGCTCTCGGCGCGGACGGGCTTTTTCCAGCTCGTGCACTTCCGGTACTGGATGCGGCAGACCATCGGGGCCATCTTCACCGACCGGAGCGTGACCGCCCACACGGGCACCGACGATCAAGCGATCAGCCAGTTCCAGAGCCTGTGCACCGCGCTGGCGGCCACCATCGGCACCGGCAACATCGTGGGGGTGGCAACGGCCATCCTCAGCGGCGGGCCGGGGGCGGTGTTCTGGATGTGGGTCATGGCCCTCCTCGGCATGATGACCAGCTTTTCCGAAAACGTGCTGGGCATCTTTTACCGGCACAAGAATGAGGAGGGCGCGTGGCAGGGTGGCGCGATGTACTACCTTGCCGACGGGCTGGGGCGCAAAAAAGGCTGCAAGCAGCTGGGCCGGGTGCTGGCCGTGCTGTTTGCAGCCTCCTGTGTGCTGGCGTCGTTCGGCATGGGGAACATGAGCCAGATCAATTCCATCGCGGGGAACCTGCGCGCCGCCTTCGGGGTGCCGGAACTGGCCACCGGGGTGGTGCTGGCCGGATGTTCGGCGGCGGTGATCTTTGGCGGGCTCAAGCGGGTGGCAGCGGTGGCGGAGCGGGTCGTGCCGCTGATGGCCCTGTTCTACCTCGGCGGGGCGCTGGTGGTGGTGCTGGTCCACGCTTCTGCCGTCCCGGCGGCCTTCGCGGCCATCTTCCGGGGGGCCTTCGGGCTGGCCCCGGCGGGCGGCGGGATGCTGGGCTGCGGCGTGGCCCGCGCCGTGACGTGGGGGTTCAAGCGGGGGGCCTTTTCCAACGAAGCGGGTCTCGGCGCGTCGGTCATGGTGCATTCGTCCTCCAACGTCACCGAGCCGGTGCAGCAGGGGATGTGGGGGCTGTTTGAGGTCTTTGCGGACACCCTTGTGGTCTGCACCCTGACAGCCCTTGTCATCCTGACGTCGGGTCTGGTGGATCTGGAAACAGGTCACGCCGCCGCCGGGGTCGTGGGTTCCGCGCTGGTGGGCGAAGCCTTTTCCACCGTCTTCGGCAGCTTCGGGACCAAGTTCATCGCGGTGTCGATCTTACTGTTTGCCTACTCCACAGTGTTGGGATGGAGCCAGTACGGCACCAAGGCGGTCAGCTACCTGCTGGGGCCGCGGGCCGGCGGGGCGTATCAGGCCGTGTTCGTGGGGATCATCGTGGTGGGCGCGGTGATGAAGCTCGATCTCGCGTGGGACCTGTCCGACACGTTCAATGGGCTGATGATGCTGCCCAACCTCGTGGGCGTGGCGGGGCTTTCCGGCACGGTGGCACGGATCACCCGGAATTACGCTGCCCGCGTTTTTTATGGGCGGGATGTCGCGCCGCTGACAGCGAGCGCACCGCGTCCCGCCCGGCGGTGATGCCGCTGCCGAAGGCCCAGTGGAGGTTGAAGCCGCCGCACATTCCGGCGCAGTCCAGCGTTTCGCCCACAAAGTAGAGGCCGGGGCAGCCCTTGAATTGAAAACTGGGTTCCAGCTCTGTCAGGCTCAGACCGCCGCCGGTGGTCTGGGCCTGTTTCCATCCGCAGGGGGTCAGCCCCTCGAAGAGCCAGTGCTTTGCGGTGTTGGCCAGCACCTGCCACGCGGCATCGGGCAGGGTGTTCAGGGGCTTATCCGGCAGATGGGCTGCGGCCCAGAGCGCCTTGCCCAGCTTCGGGTTCAGCAGCCCCGTCCAGAGATCGGCGGGGGTCTTGCCGGGCAGCAGGGATACCCGCCCCGCGAACAGGGCCGTCAGGGCCGCTTCGTCCAGCGCGGGGAAGAGGTCCAGCTCCACGGCCGGGCGCTTGGGCCCGCGCTTGGGGGCCAGCAGACCGGAAAGCTGCATGATGCAGATGCCGGACAGGCCGTATTCGGTGAACTGGACCTCGCCCGTCTCGGCGGCGAGGGTGGTGTGCCGGTCGAGGTCCAGCAGGGAGGCTGCGGCCTTGGCCCGGATGCCCGCAAGGGATCTGTTTGGTTTTGCCACCTGCAAGGCGGTCAGGCAGGGGTAGAGCGGCTCCAGCTTCCCGCCGCACTGGGCGGCGAACTTGGTGCCGAAGCCGTCGGTGCCGAACTGAGGGCCTGCGTTGCCGCCCAGCGCACAGATGACGGCATCGGCGTGGAGGGTCTCGTTACTGTGCTCGGCGCTGTCGAAGAGGACGGTGTAACCGTTCCGGTTCTGGCTGATGGTATTTACGGTGCAGCCGGTCCGCACCTCTACGCCGAGGCGGGCCATCTGCCCTTCCAGCAGGGCCAGCACATCGGCGGCTTGGTTCGAGTAAGGGTAGACCCGCCCGGCCTCGTCGGTGCGGGTGTAAAGGCCCAGCGCCCGGAACCACTCCAGCGGGGCGCTCCGCTCCACCGCCGCCAGCAGCGGGGCCAGCGCCTTGGGGTCGGCGGTGAAATAGCACTCCGGCGCGATGCCGGTGTTGTCGAGGTTGCAGCGGCCGTTGCCGGTTGCCAGCAGCTTTTTGCCGCAGCGGGGGTTGCGGTCCAGCAGGGTGATGCGGGCCGCGCTGCCCGCCGCCTGTGCCGCCGCCAGCGCGGCCGCCATACCTGCAGCACCGCCGCCTAAAATTACGATCTGTTGCATGAAACGCTCCTTGGTTCGGGGATGTCCCGGATTCGATCCCAGTATAGCATAAACCGAAAAAAACGACCAGTCCCTTCGGGAAAACAGGAAAAATGCCATTGACAAAAATCACTGGTTTTGATAAATTTTTATTGAAAAAACGGTAAAGAAATCTTAGCCGCCCTTCGAGAAAAAGTTGAGGCAGTAAAAAAAACGAAGCATCGCAAAAGAAGGCGTAGAATATGAAGAGGAGCAAAGAGAAGATTACGCTGTCGATCCTGCTGGCTGCCGTGCTTGTGGTGGGCATCGTGGGGTATATGATCTATGTCCAGCACCAGTTTTACACCGAGAGCACCAAAAACCTGCTGGAGACCTATGAGCAGGTGGACAAGACCTTCACCATGTTCGCCCAGCGGAACTGGAACGTGCTGAGCGAGTGGGGCAGCAACCTGCAGGATGACGCCGACGGGGAGGCGGTCCGGGCCAGTCTGTGCCTGTTCAACCAACAGAAGCCTACATGGAAATACAGCGGCCTGTACTTGTTCAACGAAGACTGCACCTATCTGGATGCCGAGGGCGGCTATGGCTCAGCTAAGCACATCTGGGGCGCATTTTCCGAAATGTACACCACCGGACATCCCTGTGTGGGCAGCTATACCATGAAAAACGGGGAGCGCCGGGTCGTGTTCACGGTACCCATTGAGCCGGTGGAAGTGGACGGCGAGACCTACACCTGCATCGCTGTCAGCTACGACAACGAGACGCTGGAAGAGATGATCGGCGGGCACGCCTACAACGGCCAGAGCGATTGCTACATCATCTATCCGTCGGGTGATATCATGCTCTCCGAAGAGCCGAAGAGTGAGATCGAGCCCCGGATGGAAAACCTGTTTGATTTTCTGGAGCAGAACGCACAGATCAACACCAATGCCTTAGCCAAGATGCGCGAAGACGTGCAGAACAGCGGCCGGGGCAGTGTGGCGTACCGTTATGGGGGCAAGAGCTATTATCTGGTCTATCAGCCGGTGGGTTTTCAGAGCCTGAGCATCGTCGGCATCGTGGACCGGAGCGTGGTGGACGCCGGGATGCGGAAGATCCAGACGGCGACCATCCTGCTGCTGATCGCATTGATGGCGGGCATTGTGTTCACGCTGGTGCGGTTTGTCCGGATCAACGCCCGGCAGGAAGTGGAGGAAAAGGAACACGCCCTGCGTGCGGAGGCCAGCGAGCGCAAAAAGATGGAGGGCCTTGCCAACAGCGACGGCCTGACCGGCCTGTTCAACGAGCGGTGCTTCAACAAGACCCTGAAAGAAAAGGAACAGCAGGGCGAGCCTTTTGTGCTGTTCTACCTCGACCTTGACCGGTTCAAGCCGGTGAATGATACTTACGGCCATGACGTCGGCGACCAACTGCTCAAAGCGGTGGCGGGCCGGCTGCGGAGCTGTGTGCGGAACACGGACTACGCCTTCCGCATCGGCGGCGACGAGTTCGCCCTTATCGTCAACGGCGAAGTGGACGCAGAATGGTGTGCGCAGCGGATGGAAACCATCAAATCGATCATCCGCCAGACCTATGTGCTGGAGGGGCAGACCATCGACATCAGCACCAGCTGCGGCGTGGTCTGTTACCCGGCGGACAGCGCCGACGTGCGGGAGCTGCGCATCCTTGCCGATCAGCGGATGTATGAAGACAAACAAAAAACTGGGAGCAGCCGGAGCGCGGTGCTCTCGGTCTAAGGAGGACGCAGGAAGTGGACGGCAGGTTCCGACCGGCCGAACCATGAAGAAAAAGAAACGCGGACTTTTCTCCCAATGGATTGATTTTTCTCCCAAAACGGTTGTATAATTGGGAGAAAAAAGAACCCGTTCGGAGAAAGGAGCCAAAAGAAATGCGGACATTTGATTATTGGAACTTAAAAAATAGGATGTGGGACAACGAGATCGTATCCTATTTGTCAAAGATCCACGAATGCAAGGGCCGACAGGAGCTATATCTGCGCCAAAAGCCAGCCGAGCTGGAGCGGCTCGTAGAGATCGCAAAGGTGCAGAGCACGGAGGCCTCTAACCGGATCGAGGGGATCATTACGACGAATGCCCGGCTGAAACAGTTGGTGGAGGACAAAACCACCCCGCGAAATCGCGACGAAATGGAGATCTTGGGGTACCGGAACGTTCTGAATCTGGTGCATGAAAATTATTTGTATATCCCGGTCGAGCCGAGTTATATTCTGCAATTGCACCGCGATCTGCTGCGGTTTACGAATCTGTCTTACGGCGGGCGGTTCAAAACGACCCCGAACGAGATCGACATGACCCTGCCGACGGGGGAGCGGACAGTTCTGTTCCGCCCATTGGAACCCTACGAAACGCCGGAGGCGGTGGAAGCGCTGTGCAGGACCTACCGTGAGGCGCTGGAAAAGGAGTGGGCCGATCCGCTGATCTTGATCCCTTGTTTTATTCTGGATTTCCTCTGCATCCATCCGTTCCATGACGGAAACGGACGGATGAGCCGACTGCTGACGCTGCTGATGCTGTACCAGAACGGCTATCTGGTGGGGCAGTATATCAGCATTGAAAAAGCGATCGCGGATACGAAAGACTCCTATTATGATGCGCTGGCGCGCGCAGACCAAAATTGGCATGAAGCGCAAAACGACCCGACACCGTTTATCAAATATATGCTGGGGGTGCTGCTGTCCTGCTACCGGGAATTTGAAGACCGGGTCGATCTGGCAGAAAAAACGGGCGCAAAGAGCACCGCCTATGACGTAGTGCGGCATTACGCAATGGAAAAGCTGGGGAAATTCACAAAACAGGAGGTGCTGATGGCCTGTCCGAGGGTCGGTGCGTCGTCGGCAGAAAATGCACTGAAGCGGCTGGCGGAAGAGGGTGTGATCGAAAAACTTGGAGCCGGACGGAAGACGTGCTACGTGCGAAGCGCGGTGCAGAAAATCTGAGATTGAATAATTCTCCTTCTCTTACCACAAAATAACCACAGAAAACGGAATCTGGGAACAAAGGAAACGCCGAACAGAGAAAGGGAGAATGTGCTATGAAAGCGACAGGCATCGTGCGCCGCATCGACGAACTGGGGCGGGTGGTCATCCCGAAGGAGATCCGCCGCACCCAGCGCATCCGCCGGGGAGACCCGCTGGAAATTTTCACGACCGGCGAGGGAGAGGTCATCTTCAAAAAGTATTCGCCGGTGGGGGAGCTGAGCGGCGTGACGACCCAGTACGTCGATGCGCTGAGCAAGAGTTTCGCACTGACGGCCTTCGTCTGCGACCGGGACCGCATCCTCACGGCGTCCGGTGCCGGGCGGCGGGACCTCATCGACCGCAGCGTCAGTCAGCCGCTGGAAAGGCTGATGGACGGCCGCAAGCCCTACGCCAGCGAGGGCGAGGCGGAGAAGACCCTGCTGCCCTGCGAGGGGGCCCAGCGGGTGCTGCTCTGCGTCAGCCCCATCATCGCGGCGGGGGATGTGACCGGCGCGGTGGGGCTTTTGACCGAGGACAAGAGCGCCCAGCCAGACGCTGCCCAGCAAAAGGCGATAGCCGTTGCGGCGGCGTTTCTGGCCAAACAAATGGAAGAATAACATTATAAAGGAAGAAGGCCAAGCCGGAAAATCGGGCGGTGCGCCAATCGGCGCAAACGCTGATCCGATTTTCCGGCTTGGCCGATTTTGATTTGAGAGAGATGTATAATTTGTGAATCTTTCAAAACTTTTCTGCGAACCTATTGACAGCGCCGGAAAATTGAATATAATGGTCTTAGCACTCAGGAAGATGGAGTGCTAAATAACGAAAAGCAAACAAAGGAGGCAGGCGCTATGACGATGGATGCACGCAAGCAGCGAGTCTTGCAGGCAATCGTGGCGCTGTATGGTCTCGAAGGTGAGCCCGTGGGCAGCAGTGTGCTGGCAAACTACTTTGACATGGCGGTTTCCAGCGCGACGCTGCGCAACGAGATGGCGGCGCTGACAAAGCTGGGTCTGCTGGAGCAGCCCCACACCAGCGCGGGCCGCGTGCCCAGCGCCAAGGGCTACCGTTATTATCTGGATAATCTGCTGACCGACGATCAGCCGTTGGACCGTGTGACCCGTGCACGGGTGGATGCCGTGTTCGCCAGCCTTGACCATGAGCCTGAAAAGCTCGCGCAGGGCGCGGCGAAGGCGCTGGCCGCCATCAGCGGCTGCACGGCCGCCATCAGCACCCCCTGTGCCGAGGATCTGTGCATTGCGCATTACGAAGTCGTGCAGGTGGGCCGCAGCGCGGCGGCAGTTCTGGCCGTCACCACAGCCGGTTACGTCCGCACCCGTGTGGCGCGGGTCCGCACCGGCCTCTCCCGCGAGAACGCGGCGGCGCTGGCCGCTCTGCTCAACCGGAACCTGACCTTCGTGGCTCCCGTAGATCTTTCGCCCCGGCTCCTTGCGGAGCTGTGCAGCCAGATCGGCCCGGAGCTGGTGCCGGTGGTCTCGGCGGCGGCGGCGATCTTGCAGGATTCCACTACGCCCCATGTCTATCTGGGCGGTGAGCAGTACCTGCTCGACTGGCCCCAGCTGGAAGGCAAGGTCGGCTCCATCCTCTCGCTGCTGAACGACGAGGAAGAGGCCGCCCGGCTCATCGCACCGCCTGCAGAGCGCAAGGAAAGCGTGCTGCTGGGTGAGGATATTGAGCCGCAGATTCCCGGCCTGTGCATCGTCAGCGACCGGTATCTGGTCGGCGGCGGGCTGTGGGGTTCGGTGGCACTGATCGGCCCCACCCGGATGCCGTTCCAGAAGCTGATGCCGCTGCTCCACGCCTTTGCCGATCATCTGGGCGAGGGAATGAGCGGCCGACAAAAAGATACCCCGCAGGCAGCCGCACCCCGGCGGACTGTGATCTATAAGGAGGATCTCGAATGAGCGAAGAAACCAAGAAGACCCCGCAGCAGGAACAGCCCGCTGCGGAGCCCAAGACCGCAGAACAGGCCGCACCGGAAGCGGCTGCGGAACAGGCTGCTCCCGCCGCCGAGGAAAAGGACGGCAAGAAGGACGGCTGGTTCAACAAAAAGACCCATGAGCTAGAGGCCGTGAAGGCTAAGCTCGAAGCCGCCCAGCAGGAGGCGGGCCAGACGAAAGACAAGCTGCTGCGGATGGCTGCCGAGTACGACAACTACCGCAAGCGCACGGCCCGCGAGGCTGACCAGAAGTTCAACGACGGCATTTCCTTCGCGGTCAACCAGATCATCCCGATCCTCGATACGCTGGAGATGGCGGCCAACGCCCCCACCACCGACGAGAATTACAAAAAGGGCGTGACCATGACGCTGGACAAAGCCGCCAAGGCGCTGGATACCCTCCATGTGGAGGAGATCGAAGCACTGGGCAAGGCCTTTGATCCCAACATCATGAACGCCGTGCAGCAGGTCCCCGCAGAAGAGGGCCAAGAGAGCGGCACGGTGGTCACCGTTTACCAGAAGGGCTACAAGCTGGGCGACAAGATCGTCCGCCATGCGACCGTTGTGGTGGCTGAATAAGCCAAACCTCCCGCAGGGGAGTTTCAATAAACATCCGCTTATCCACTTTGAGCATCATATAAACAATACGTTCTGAATTGAGAGGAGCTTTTATTATGAGTAAGATCATTGGTATCGACCTTGGCACGACCAATAGCTGCGTGGCTGTCATGGAGGGCGGCGAGCCCGTCGTCATCGCAAACTCTGAGGGTGCCCGCACCACCCCGTCCGTTGTTGGCTTCACCAAGACCGGCGACCGTCTGGTCGGTCAGGTCGCAAAGCGTCAGGCCATCACCAACCCGGAGAACACCGTTTCTTCCATCAAGCGTCAGATGGGCACCGACCATAAGGTGACCCTGAACGGCAAGGAGTACACTCCCCAGCAGGTCAGCGCTATGATCCTGCAGAAGCTGAAGGCTGACGCCGAAGCTTATCTGGGCGAGCCCGTCACCGAGGCCGTCATCACCGTTCCCGCCTACTTCAACGACAGCCAGCGTCAGGCTACCAAGGACGCCGGCACCATCGCGGGCCTGAACGTCAAGCGTATCATCAACGAGCCCACTGCCGCTTCTCTGGCATACGGCATCGATAAGGAAGACGACCAGAAGATCATGGTCTACGACCTCGGCGGCGGCACCTTCGATGTCTCCATCATCGAGATGGGCGACGGCGTTACCGAAGTTCTGGCCACCAACGGCGATACCCATCTGGGCGGCGACGACTTCGACCAGCGCATCATCGACTGGATGGCGGATGCCTTCCAGACCGAGAACGGCATCGACCTGCGCAAGGACAAGATGGCCGCTCAGC
>OHWC01000156.1_pt1 | contig 41572 bp, 33 predicted proteins | sample 1579541 | NCBI WGS metagenome assembly OHWC01 (sample SAMEA3882551, study PRJEB24775) | human gut metagenome | biome: human-associated habitat; feature: intestine environment; material: feces | place: Netherlands | collected 2009/2010
TGTTATATTTTTGAAAAGAAATGCGTGATATCCTAATATCATCAAAAACAAAGCAAACAACCTTGTAAAAACATATTTCATCCCATCAAGATCCATGAAAGGAGATTAAAATGGAAACATTAAGCAAAGTATTTGAAGACAAATATAACAAAAATGTAAAAGATTGTACAAACGAGGAAATCTATCACGGACTTCTCTCCTGGACAAAGGAGCAGCTGAAGGGCCGCGGCTACCAGGAAGGAAAAAAGAAAATTTATTATATTTCCGCAGAGTTCCTTATCGGTAAGCTTCTTTCCAACAACCTGATCAATCTGGGCGTTTATGATGAAGTTGCGAAATATCTTAAAGAAAACGGAAAAGAGCTTTCCATGATCGAGGAGATCGAGCCGGAGCCATCTCTCGGAAACGGCGGACTTGGCCGTCTGGCAGCATGTTTCCTGGATTCCATTGCAACTCTGGGACTTCCGGGAGAAGGAATCGGACTTAATTATCACCTCGGACTTTTCAAACAGGAGTTTAAGGATCATCTTCAGTTTGAGACACCGAATCCGTGGATCCAGCCGGAGAGCTGGCTTACAGATGCAGGCGTTTCCTATTACGTGCCGTTTAAGGGCTTTATGCTGAAATCCACACTGTATGATATTGATGTTGCAGGCTATGAGAACAAAGCGATCAAGCTTCGCCTTTTTGATATTGATATTGCAGATGAGAGCATTGTAGGCGAGGGAATCTCCTTTGATAAGAGGGATCTGCTCCACAACCTGACACTGTTCCTGTATCCGGATGATAGCGATGATGCAGGAAGAAAGCTTCGTATCTATCAGCAGTACTTCATGGTAAGCAATGCGGCACAGCTGATCCTGGATGAGGCAACAGCAAAAGGCTGCAATCTTCATGACCTTGCCGATTACGCAGTGATCCAGATCAACGATACACATCCGAGTATGGTAATTCCGGAGCTTATCCGTCTCCTCACAGAGCGTGGAATCGAGTTCGAGGAGGCATGCGAGATCGTATCTCATGTATGCGCTTATACCAACCATACCATTCTTGCAGAGGCACTTGAGAAATGGCCGATCTCCTATCTTGAGGAGGTTGTTCCGCATCTGATGCCGATCATCCGCAAGCTGGACGAGCGTATCAAAGCAAAATATCCGCAGGAAAATCTTGCCATCATCGACAAGAACGACCTGGTACACATGGCACATATGGACATCCACTACGGATTTTCCATCAACGGTGTTGCATCCCTTCATACCGATATCCTGAAGGAGACAGAGCTTCATCAGTTCTATGAGATCTATCCAGAGAAATTCAATAACAAGACAAATGGAATTACCTTCCGCAGATGGCTCCTTCACTGCAACCATCCGCTGACAGAGTACATCACCTCCATGATCGGTGACGGCTTCCGCAAGGATTCCTTTGAGCTTGACAAGATGCTTGGCTTCAAGGGAAATCAGGACGTTCTTGCAAATATCCTTAAGATCAAGCAGGATGCAAAGAAGAGATGTGCGGAGTTTATCAAAGCTAACACAGGTGAAGAGATCAACACACACAGTGTTTATGATATCCAGATCAAACGTCTTCATGAGTACAAACGTCAGCAGCTGAACGCACTTTACATCATTGACCGTTACCTGAAGATCAAAGCAGGCGAGAAGCCGCAGCGCCCGGTAACCTTTATCTTCGGTGCAAAGGCAGCTCCTGCATACGTTATTGCAAAGGATATTATCCACCTGATCCTCTGCTTACAGGAGCTTATCAACAATGATCCGGAGGTTTCCCCGTACATGAAAGTTGTTATGGTGGAAAACTACAACGTAAGTGCAGCAGAGAAGCTGATTCCTGCCTGCGATATCTCCGAGCAGATCTCTCTTGCTTCCAAGGAGGCCAGCGGAACAGGAAACATGAAGTTCATGCTCAACGGTGCTGTAACACTGGGAACCATGGATGGCGCAAATGTGGAGATCAGCCAGCTGGTAGGCAAGGATAATATCTATATCTTCGGAGAGTCCAGTGAGCAGGTTATCGAACACTATGAAAAGGCTGACTACTGCTCCAGAGATTTTTATGAGAAAGACGAGCGCATCCGTCGTGCAGTAGACTTTATCGTAGGAAACGAGCTTCTTTCTATTGGAAGTGAGGAGCATTTAAGAAGACTGCATCATGAGATCGTAAGCAAAGACTGGTTCATGACTCTTCTTGACTTCGAGGATTATGCGAAGGTGAAAGATCAGGCACTGTCCGATTATGAGGACAGAACCGCATGGGCAGAGAAAATGCTTGTAAATATCGGAAAAGCAGGATACTTCTCTTCAGACAGAACCATCGAAGAGTACAACAGAGATATCTGGCATCTGACACCGGAGAAATAAAACGGTTTTAGGCAGATTGCTCCGGCTCGGAAGAAAAATAGAAAAATAGAAAATAAAAACGCCGGCATTCATTGGAATATGTACTGGGGCTGAGATGTCAGAGATGATCTGGCAGCCTGGACAGGACATGTTACAGATGAATGGCCGGTGTTTTTTTGTGAAATTGGTTGCGAAAAATTGTTTACGGAATCAGGCAAGCGATACTTCAGGCTTTTCCATGCTTAAATGCCATCATCATCTCCTTGGTAAGGCTGATATTATCTCCTTCATCCGGAATGTCTTCCCGGTTGAACCAGGAGGCCATGGAAAGCTCATCGTGGTCTACAGTCAGAGTGTCGTCGCCATCCAGATCACAGTAGAAGCCAAACAGAAGTGTTCCGGAGAAGGACCATGGCTGACTTTTGTAGTAGCGGAGATTTTTGACCTTTACGCCGATCTCTTCCATAACTTCACGGTGGACAGTCTCCTCGATGGTCTCGCCAATCTCGGCAAAACCTGCGATCATGGCGTAGCGGGTGTGATTTCGGCCCTCATATTTGGAGAGAATCAGCTTGTCGCCGTTGGTAACGCCTACGATCACAGCTGGAGAAAGCACCGGATATTCACCGTTTCCACAGGCAGGGCAGATCATCTTGCGCTCATGTTCATCATGTACCATCGGTTTTCCGCAGCAGCCGCAGAAACGGCGCTTGCTGTACCACTGAAAGAGCTGATATCCGGTGATTCCTGCGAAAGCCAGATACTGTGGCTCCGCTGTGCGGAGAACTCTTGTGATCTCAAACTGATAACCAGAAAGGAGACTGGTGTCAAGATCCGGGATCAGATAAAAATGCTCTTCGTCAATGGAGAAGAGATAGATATAATTCTCATAGAGATTTTCAACTTTTCCTTCCAGCTCTCCAAAGCTTGGAAGAGTCATAGTCTCGCCATCTTTTTTCATAAGGATCTTTCCTTCTTCATAGGCGAGGATGTGGCTTTCTTTATCCGGGGCCACAGGTTTGTACTCATTGTGATAGGTATGTGGTGCGATATCCTGGATCATGATCGATAATTCCTTTCCGAATTTATTGTTTTACAGTGTTTGCTGAGAAGTTTTGCCATATAAAATACAGCACGCTTTCTACAGTATAAGCTTACCTTAAGAAAAAGGCAACTCCAGCAATAACAAAAAAAGTTGTATGAGTCAGAAAATCAGTGTAAGATAAATGTATTATATTGTGCAGAAGATGTGAAAGATCTGAAAATTTTTCTGCACAGAAGGAGAAGATCATGCCAACAACAGAAAAGCCGGGACTGACCCGGGATGCCATTAAATATCTGGCAATTTTTACCATGCTTCTGAATCATATCGCCAACGTGCTTCTGCCGGAAAACACGATCCTGTGGGAAGTGTTTATAGACATTGGCTACTTCACAGCCATTACCATGTGCTATTTTCTTGTGGAAGGTTTTTACTATACACATTCCAGGAGAAAATACGGTGAAAGGCTTCTGATCTTTGCCGGGATCTCCCAGGTTCCCTATATGATAGCCTTTGGGAATTCACAGCTGAATATGATCTTTACTCTGTTTATCTGCTTTATGATCCTGGTTGTTCAGGAAAAGATGATGGCAAGTAAATGGAGAATTCCACTTCTGATCCTGCTCCTTTTACTATCCGTTTGTTCGGACTGGGCGATCCTGGCACCGGTTTTTACCATCTGGTTCCATGAGAGCTGGGGGAACAGGAAGAGGATGATAACAGCGTACGGAGTCGGTGCTGCCCTTTTTGTGCTGTTTAACTACAGCTCCTACGTGGAAAAAATGGCAGCCGGACCGGCGATGCTCCATGCTCTGTTTTCGGCAGCAGGGATCGTGGCATCAGGAATCATCATCCTGTGCTTCTATAATGGCAAAAAATCCGAAAAAGCACCGAAGTTTTCCAAGTGGTTTTTCTATATTTTTTATCCGGCACATCTGCTGATCCTGAGCATAGTCCGTGTTATAGTACAGTAAGAGATAAAATAAAATCTCTCCAATATTTATAACCGGATAGATTGCCGAAAATAAATTTCATATCCACATAAAACATAGTAATTCTGTAAGAAAACAGAAAAATAGCGAAAAAACTCTTGAAAACCCACAAATTATCTGCTATGCTAACTGACATGACAAAGGCGTCTGGAAATTGAGTTTCCAGGCGCTTTTTGCGTTGCAGAATAATTGAGGAAATCGAGGAGGAAATGAATGATGAATGCAGGAGATACCGGCTTTATGCTGATCTGTACAGCCTTTGTGTTCTTTATGACACCTGGGCTTGCGTTTTTCTACGGAGGACTGGTCCGCAGGAAAAATGTGGTAAATACCATGATGGCCTGTGGGGCGATCATGGGACTGTCCGTAGTTATGTGGACATTGTTTGGATATTCGCTGGCATTTGGAGGAAATCATGGCGGGATCATCGGAGATTTTCGCTGGTTTGCGCTGAATGGCGTAGGCTGGGAGCCGGGACCTTATGCGGATACGATCCCACATCTGGTATTTGTGGCGTTCCAGATGATGTTTGCCATGATCACACCGGCACTGATCACCGGTGCCGTGGTTGGAAGGATGCGTTTTAAGGCGCTGTTTTTCTTTATTGCGATCTGGTCTTTGATCGTGTATTATCCAATGGCACATATGGTCTGGGGAGACGGTGGATTTCTGGCAGCCATTGGCTCTGTGGACTTTGCAGGAGGAAATGTGGTACATATCAGTTCTGGTGTCAGTGCACTGGTTCTTGCCATTTATCTTGGACAGAGACGAGGCTATGCAAAAGCAACCTATCGTACGCACAATATCCCGTTTGTATTTCTCGGGGCAGCCATGCTGTGGTTCGGATGGTTCGGCTTTAATGCAGGAAGTGCGCTGAAGGCAGACGGCCTTGCGGCACATGCCTTTATGACCAGTAGCATTTCTTCTGCCTGCGCACTGCTGACCTGGATGCTGATCGAGGTGATCCGCGAGGGAAAACCGACACTGGTTGGTGCATCCACAGGTCTTGTTATCGGACTGGTAGCCATTACACCGGGAGCTGGTTTCGTACCGGTATGGGCATCCTTTATCATTGGGATCCTGGTAAGCCCGATCTGTTACTTTACTGTGATCCTTCTGAAACAGAAGCTGAAGATCGATGATGCCCTGGATGCTTTTGGCTGCCATGGTATCGGTGGTATCTGGGGAGGAATCGCAACAGGTCTCTTCGGAAAAACTTCCATTAATTCTGTTGCAAAATGGGATGGCCTTGTGTTTGGAGATCACCGTCTGTTCCTGGCGCAGGTATTGAGTATTGTGATCACCATTGCGGTTGCCATTGTGGGAACGCTGATCTGTATCGGGATCGTGCGGATCTTTACACCGCTTCGTGTAGATCCGAAGGAAGAGATGGTTGGTCTGGATGCGTCCCAGCATGGAGAGAATGCATATCCGTCATTTAATGGATTTGACTGATAAGAGTCCATTTCCTGTTAATGTGAATGATGGTGTTAAAGAGGAGATTATAGTATGTTGATTAAAATAGAAGCAATCGTAAGAGAAGAAAAAATGGAAGATGTCAAAGCAGCGTTAAATGAGATCCAGGTTAACGGTTTTACAGTAACCCAGATCATGGGCTGCGGAACACAGCGCGGCTATACAGAATATGTCCGTGGTTCCAAGATCGATGTATTTCTGAAACCGAAGATCAAGTTTGAGATTGTAGTATCATCAGAAGACTGGGAGATTAAAGTTATTGATGCTATTCAGAAAGCAGCATTCACCGGTGATCCGGGCGATGGTAAGATATTCAGCTACGAGATCCGAAATGCTGTCCGAATCCGAACCGGTGAGACCGGATACGATGCACTGCAGTCGGAGTTCCTGTAAAATAATAAAGATGTAAAAAAGATCCTTCTGGAAAAACTGAGATATTCAGATTTTCAGAAGGATTTTTTGCAGATAATTAACAATAGTCTTACTTTGATTTGATGCAAACTTCTGCAGTTACATATAAGATAGAAAGGTACACAATAGATCAGTTAGAAAGTAAAATTAAAACATACGGAAAAACTATGTCAAAAAAGAAATCAAAGAAGATCAGAAAAGAGCAGGCTCAGGAGTTGAGTTCAGCAGAACCGGAACATCCTAAACTGGCGGCAGAAAAAACAGCAGCCATTGCAAGTTACATCAAGGATCCGGACTATCGTCTCCGCTGCAAGGCGGCTATAGATATTCTCATGGCGAAGCTTAAAATGATCAACGCAGAACTTTCCGGACAGAAAAAGCGTACTGTGATCAGTCAGATCACCAACCGGATAAAAAGTGCTGAAAGTATTTACGCTAAACTTCTGAAAAAAGGACTGGCCGACAATGACATCCCGCTCTATCTTAATTCTCCTACCAATCAGCAGTTCCTGCTGCTCACTGACGAGCAGGCAGAACGGCTGAAGCATGACGTGGTTTATTCCTTCTGGGAAAAACCTGATGAAGATCATACCGTCATCCGGCTGGTCACTGACTGGGCCACAACAGAAGCCCAGGTACTGGAACTCGTACAAGTTATCTGTACCTGCCTGAAGAATTCATAATCTTACAGAACACCACTGCCGCACCGATCAAGAACCAGACGCCGTAGACTTCACTTGAAATCGCATTCATAATTTCTTCTGTCATAATCATTTCCTCCTCTTTTTGTTTCTTTCTTTTTGTTAAGTCCGCTAGCTTTCCTTACTCAACATGTTGTCATTATACTTAATAAAATTAATTTGTCAAACAGTTTTTTCCAGTCAAAATATCAATATTTATATTTATATCAAGCAAATTAATCGTTTTACTTATGATTATCAAGCACATATGCAGCTTTTATTTAATATAATAAAGTGAGATTGTAAAATCTCCACATGTTTTTAAGTTGTACTAGAAAAAGAGAAGTAAAAACGTATTTTCACTTCTCTTTTTCTGTGTTTTATGCCATTTTACTTGTTTTTATCAAGTATGCTCTTATTTTCGGAAACTCTTATTGGCAAGTTTTTCGAATGCTGGACGTACCTTTCTAAACGACTCCATCAGCTTCGGTGAAAATACACCACATTCTCCGGTGATAATCATCCGATATGCATCTTCCTTTGAAAACGCATCCTTGTAGCACCGCTCATTGACAAGTGCATCGTATACATCCGCAACTGATACAAGCTGGGCGCAGATTGGAATCTCATCACCAACTAAACCATCTGGATATCCCTTACCATCATAACGCTCATGATGATGGCGGCAGATCTCATACGCATATTTCATCGTGTCATCGTTCCAATCCTCCTTGATGGAATCAAGTAGTTCACATCCACGGATCGTATGGGACTTCATATATTCAAACTCTTCTGATGTCAGTCTGCCCGGCTTCAATAAAATACGGTCTGGAATCGCAATCTTTCCAATATCATGCAAAGCGCTGACAGACTCAATGATATCAATCTTCTCCTTTGTCAGTTCGTATTCTGGATAATCCTCCATTACTGCCTCTGCAAGAATCCGGGTGTATCCCTTTACTCGCTGGATATGCTCTCCACTTTCTGTGCTTCGATACTCGACAACCGTACCAAGCATTTCAATGATCTGCTGGTTCTTCTTCTTCAGATGCTCTGCCTGGATCTGCAAGGTGCGATATGCTTTCCGCAATACGTTCGTCTGCTCAGCCACCTTGTCTTCCAGCTTTAATTTATAATCAAAAAATTCAGCTGTATTTTTAACTCTCTGCTTAATAATCGCATTGTTAAATGGCTTCGCAATAAAATCGGAAATTCCAAGCTCAAAGCACTTCTTCTGTACCTCCACCGTATGATCTCCACTGATAACCAGAACCGGAACCTTTCCGATCACCTCGCGTCGGTTCAGCTCTTCCAGCACCTGCGTCCCATCCATCTCCGGCATGACCAGATCCAACAGAATTGCAGCCATATTTTTTGCTTCCTGATCTACAATCTCAAGTGCCTGTTTTCCATTTTCAGCTTCCAGAATCGTATATTCATCTTCCAGGATCGAACGCAGTATCTCGCGGTTTATATCAACATCATCCACTATCAAAATTTTATTTCTCATTTGCTTCTCCTTCGTTTACACATTCCGTAACGATCCGATACGATTTCCTCTACTCACCAGATACACGTTCCGCATTGGTTCTGAACGCCAAATCACACCATTAATCTCCACGCTGACACCGGAATACAAATTCCCGGTAACGACTACCTTCGCAGATTTTTGTTTCTTTTGTTCTTTCTCCACTGCGTCTTTCCTCTTCTTTAATTCCTCCAATTCTGTTTTCTTTGTATAAATTGCATCCTCCAGTTTTAAATAGGTCGGATGTACATTTCGTATCACAGGTTCAAACTTCTTCCGGAACTCCTGATATGCATTCAGCAATAATCGAAGTTCTTGTGAAACCTTTTTCTCCCTACCCTGCAGGTCTACCTGCATCTGCACATTTTTGTCCTTATTTCCAAGCACAAGCCGTGTAGCAAGACTCGCCTCATTTCCGATGTTAGTTGCCTGTATCAGATTCTGCGCCTGCGCCAATCCTCCAGCAAGTACACCATTTCGTCCTGATATCTCGATCCGGGTACCTGCATGAATCTCACTCCGCAGACAATAATTCGCACTGACCTTTCCACCTGCCCATACGCGTGCGGACTCGAAAAACATGCCCATCACATCGCCATTTGCCCGCAGGAAACCGCGTCCGGATGCATTGTTACCCTTTTTCAATATGATATCGCCACCAGCCTCGATTACCGAAGATTCGGCATATCCATCTACCAGCACATCTCTTGTCGCATGGATACTCACACCCTGTCCAACATTGCCACGTACATAGATGGAACCATCAAAATCAACATTTCCGGTTGCACATGTCACATCATCTAACACTAATAAGCTGGAGATCACAAGCCGGTTATCTTTCAGCTCAATCTTTCCATTTTCCATCGCAATATATGTCTTCTTATCTTCCAATATCTGGAAACCACTTCCTGTCAGGATTGGCTTCTCCTTACCCTTCTTTGTCGCAAGGGATTCTCCCATAATTGTATAACCCGGTGTTCCCTCCTGTGCTTCATGGTAGACAGCAACCGTCTGCCCTTTCTTCACCAGTTCAAACCATTTTGCATTCTGATAATCCACGGAACCATCTTCCATCAAAGCCGGATTGGATTTTACATTCGTATCAAAGAAGAATTCATACCAGCCATCTGCGCCTGCCTGTGGCATCACGCCTTTTGCCAGTGTTACGATATCGCCACTTGTCGTACCATCGCAGATTGCTTTGACAACTGCATAGTCAACACCTTTTTTGATATCTGCCTCCTTAATCGCCGAAAGCACCTCATCCTGCGCTATCGGAACTCCCGGATTTGGAAGTATGACGATTGCCTCCATACCACTCTGATTAAGCAACATATCAAAACAGGAAAATCGTTTCTTCACTGCTTCTCCATTCTGGATCGGCATTTTCGTCTTTTCCAGCAAATCCAGTCTGCGCTGCCGCATCAGCTTTGTCGTGTACATAAAGCTACGGTAATAGCTGACGTCCATGCCTTCTTCGAGTCCATACCGGATTTCCCGCATCTGCTGCCATGAATATAACACATTCTTATATTGTTCTACATCCAAATGTTTTTCCAGTCCTAACCGGATCTCACGCATCTGCTGCCACGTGTATTCTCTGCTCGCATACACAGACACATCAATATGATGCTCCAATCCTAATCGAATCTCACGAATCGAGATTCCCCGGAAATCCGGTATCACATAGGAATCAATATCTACACCATTTTTCTTTGCCAACCGGATCTGATGCAGTTGGTCTTCATCAAACCCGTTATTGATATATACAGATAAATCGATATGCTCCAGTGTCGCCTTTCTTAACTGCTGCAGAACCCCCGCAGCCATATTCTTTTTATCCGATAAATCAATGCCTGCTTCCAGCCCCTTGCGAATCTGACGCATCCTATCAAAGGAGATATTTGGATCTGCGTATTTACTGACATCCAGAGACATCTCCAGTCCCTTACGGATTTCTTCCATCTGAAACCAATCATACCGGCTGTCCGCATAATAAGAGACCGGTATCTGTTCCACAAGGCCAATCCGAATCTCATGCATCTGAATTGCAAGAAATTCCGGCTTTGCATAGATGGACACATCAATGTTGTCCTTGATGCCTGCATCAATCTCTGCCTGCTGATCGGGTGTAAATTGATTTTCTTTCGCAAAATCTGCCATCTATATCTCCCTCATTTTACTATTGCATGACATTTAAATAATCTTTCAATATATTCCAATTATTACTCATATTACTATCTGGTGCTGCTACAAAGTAAAACTGCATATCAATCTGCTCGCCATTTACAGTAAATTTATTTTGTTTCGGATTCAATAATTGTTGTATCATTTTTCGCATACAACTCTATGAACTCTGTCTGTGCTGCAGTCAGACAGTTCTTTGCGTTCAATGTAAAGCCCTAATTCTTATCGTTTGTTCTATTTCTCATTCAAATTCCTCCGATATATAAGTAAACCCAACTTATAATATCGGCATTCAATCCTTATTTTTTCACACAATTATACGAATTGTACCGCGAATAGGCAAAAAAAGCAACCGCTTAACACGGTTGCTTTCCTACTTTTTAATATTTTTAGTAAATTTTTACTTTTCTGGTGTATTATAGCCATCCGGATTCATAGACTGCCACTTCCATGAATCTGCACACATCTCATCAATATCATACTGTGCTTCCCATCCAAGCTCCTTCTTTGCAAGGCTTGCATCGGAATAGCAGGTTGCAATATCACCAGCACGACGAGGCTTAATCTCATATGGGATCTCCTTGCCGCACGCCTTGCCAAACGCATGGATCACATCAAGTACGCTGTATCCCTTTCCTGTTCCAAGGTTATAAATCTTGACGCCCGGATTCTCCTTGATCTTATTGATCGCTGCCACATGTCCCTTCGCAAGATCAACAACATGGATATAATCACGGACACCTGTACCATCCGGTGTATCGTAATCATTGCCAAACACACCCACGCAAGGAAGCTTGCCGATTGCTACCTGTGCTACATATGGAAGCAGGTTGTTCGGGATACCCTTTGGATCTTCTCCGATCAGACCACTCTTATGTGCACCAATTGGGTTGAAGTAACGAAGCAGGATCACATTCCATTCTGGATCTGCAAACTGGATATCTGTCAGGATCTGCTCTAACATATGCTTTGTCCAGCCATAAGGGTTTGTACAAACGCCCTTTGGACATTCCTCTGTGATAGGGATAAAGGCTGGATTGCCGTACACAGTTGCAGAAGATGAGAAGATAATATTCTTACAGCCATTCTCACGCATAACCTTGCACAGATTCAATGTACCTGCGATGTTATTCTCATAATATTCCAGTGGTTTCCGCACAGACTCACCAACTGCCTTCAGTCCTGCGAAATGAATCACGGTATCTGGCTGTTCCTTAGCAAATATCTCTGTCATTTTCTCATAATCCCGGATATCTGCCTCATAAAATGTCGGCGTCTTGCCTGTGATCTGTCCGATCCGGTCAACTGCCTTCTCGCTTGCATTGTAAAGGTTATCGACGATCACAACATCATAGCCTGCCTCAAGCAACTCCACACATGTATGGCTTCCGATATATCCGGCGCCACCTGTTACTAAAATCTTCATAGCCTGCGTACCACCTTTCTTAATTCCTTCTTTATATGTAATGCTTTTACATATTTTATAATTATCCGTATATCCGCTGGAATTCTCCAACATCTCATATTTTACCATATATATACCACATTGGGCAAATGCTTTCCACCCCATCCCGAATTATGTCTAACTATACACAAAGCTGCGAAATCCAAAAAGAGGGGAGAGAATGGATCACGCAGCTTTGTCACATAAAAAGGGGGGAGAGGGGGGTAACTTCTTTTTTTGAAGTTCTCTTCTTTTGTTTATGTCATTATAATACATAAGATCAGATTTGATTGAAATTGAAAATTTTTGAATATTATATAAAATTTTTTGGATTTCTCGTTTTTTTTAGAATTTTTTATCACTTTTCGACGATGCATAGATTCGCGGATTTTAGGTTTGCTATCCCTGTATGAATATGCTAATATAATTTTGTATGGCGTAAATCAACTATAATCGAAATCATTCTTTACGTCTGATACCAAATGATTATATTTAAAGTAGAATAAGGAGTTATCATGAGTAAAAACTGTATCGTTGCACAGTCTGGCGGACCAACAGCCGCTATCAATGCATCTCTTGCCGGCGTTGTTGCCGCTGCCAGAGATTTTGGAATATATGATAAAATTTATGGTGCGATTCACGGAATTCAGGGCGTGCTGAAGAAACATTTTCTGGATTTGTCAGACAAGGATGACGCATTCATCCAGAAGCTTGCACGCACACCAGCCATGTACCTCGGTTCCTGCCGGTTCAAGCTGCCAGATATGAAGGACGACGTTTCTATGTACGAAGAAATCTTCTCCATCTTTGAGGAAATGAACATCGGTGCATTCTTCTATATCGGCGGAAACGATTCCATGGATACGGTTGCCAAGCTCTCTGCTTACGCGGCTTCCATCGGCAATGATATCCGCATCATCGGTGTGCCAAAGACGATCGACAACGATCTGATCATGACAGACCATACACCAGGCTTTGGCTCTGCTGCCAAATACATTGCAAGTTCCATCCGTGAGATTGCCTATGACACCTATATTTACGATCTGGAAAGTGTCAATATCATCGAGATCATGGGACGGGATGCCGGCTGGTTGACTGCTGCTTCTGTGCTTGCAAGAAATGAATTCAGCCTTGCACCACATCTGATCTACCTGCCGGAGGTTGCCTTCGACAAGGAGCAGTTCATCACAGACTTAAAGGAAATGGTAAAGAAATACAAGAATGTCATCGTCGCTGTCTCTGAAGGTATCCGCGACAAGGACGGCAACTACATCTCTGCTACCAATGCTGCCGCTGACAAGTTCGGACATGCACAGTTGAGCGGTGCTGGAAAGACACTGGAATACCTTGTAAAGGAAAAGCTCGGCATCAAGGTTCGTTCCGTCGAAGTCAATGTTCTGCAGCGTTGTGCCGGACATATGGCAAGCATGACAGACTTAACAGAATCTTTCCTCTCTGGCAAACATGCAGTTGTCCTTGCCAAGAATGGAGAAAGCGCACAGATGGTAAGTCTGCATCGTCTGTCGAATGCTCCATACACCTACGAGCTTTCCAATACTCCGGTCAGTGAAGTTGCAAATCAGGCAAAGGAAGTGCCTGTCTCCTGGATCACGCCTGACCACCACAACGTGACCGCAGAAATGATTGCGTATTTGAAACCGCTCGTCGCTGGGGAAGTTCCAACGGACTACGCGGACGGCATCGCGGACTATTTGGATGTTTCGCATCTGACGAAAGTTTATGGGAAGTAAAACCCGAAGTTCAATACATTAAAATGAAATTGGCACGTCCGCACAATCATAAATGAGAATGTGTGCATGCATGTTTGCCAACCTTCGATACGATAATATGAATTGCACACATAATATAAGCCATCAACAGACCATTGGAGCACATCAGCACTTAGCGATTGGAGGGACAATTTGAAAAATTGTTTCTCCAGAGCTTAGTGTCTGTTATGTGCGGAAGTGAGCGAAAGCGCGTCTGTAGATGGCTTTATATTACTGTGTGCAATTCTTATTAAATTTTCATAGGTTGGCAAACATGCCTCTAGAAATCATTTGAGTAGCCGTTGAGGAATGTGTCAACTTCCTTCGCTGCGTCACGTCCCTCGCGGATCGCCCATACAACCAGCGACTGTCCACGGTGCATATCGCCACATGTGTACACCTTGTCCACATTCGTCTTGTGCTCGCCCGGAGCTGTCTCCACATTTGTACGTGCATTCAGCTTCACACCGAACGCATCTGCCACATATTTCTGTGTACCGAGGAATCCGGCTGCAATCAAAATCAGATCACACTCGATCGTGTACTCGCTGTCCGGGATTTCCTTCATGTTCATACGTCCAGTCTCTGGATCCTTCTCCCATGCAAGCTTCACACATTTTGCTGCACAGACCTGACCATCCTTGTTCTTCACGATCTCTTTTACGGTTGTCTCATAGATACGTGGATCGTGTCCAAACTTCGCGATTGCCTCCTGCTGACCGTAATCCGTCTTCAGGACTCTCGGCCACTCTGGCCATGGGTTATTTGCTGCACGTGTCTCTGGAAGCTTCGGCATCATCTCCAGCTGTGTCACAGCAACCGCACCCTGGCGGATGGATGTTCCGACACAGTCATTTCCAGTATCACCACCACCGATGACAAGCACCTTTTTACCCTTGGCACTGACATATTTTCCATCTGCAAAATTTGAATTGAGCAGACTTCTCGTTGTTGTCTTTAAGAAGTCAACTGCGAAATAGATTCCCTTTGCATCACGCCCGGTTACCTTGATATCACGCGGATTCGATGCACCACACGCAAGGACAACGGCATCGTATTCCTCCAACAGCTTCTCCGCCTTTATGTTCTTCACCTTGGCATCGGTCAGATAACCTGCCATCTCATCACCCTTGGCAACTGCCGGATTCTGGTTGTTCTTTCCATTTGCAATTTCTGTTCCGGTCACGAACTCGATGCCCGTCTTCTTCAGACAATCGATCTTACGGTCGATAATCTGCTTCTCCAGCTTCATGTTCGGAATACCATACATCAGAAGTCCACCGAGACGGTCACTACGCTCAAATACCGTTACCTGATGTCCTCTGCGGTTCAACTGATCGGCGGCTGCAAGACCGGATGGACCCGAACCAACGATGGCAACACGCTTTCCACTCCGTACTTTTGGCGGCTCACAGTTCACATAGCCCTTCTCGTAAGCATTTTCGATAATGCTCCGTTCATTTTCCTTCGTGCAGACTGGATCTCCGTTGATATTACAGGTACATGCTGCCTCGCAGAGTGCCGGGCAGACACGGCTTGTAAATTCCGGGAAGTTATTCGTCTTGGAGAGACGCTTATACGCCATCTCCATATTTCCTGTATACACATTATCATTCCACTCCGGCACGAGGTTATTCAGCGGACAACCGGACGCCATACCGGCAATCATCTTGCCATACTGGCAAAACGGCACACCACAGTCCATACAACGTGCCGCCTGTTTGCGCTGTTCTTCCATTGAAAGCGGCTCGTGAAACTCGTTAAAATTCTTTATGCGCTCAAGAGGTGGTACTTCCTTGCTGGTCTGTCTTTCATACTCCATAAATCCTGTACTTTTTCCCATAAGTCATACGCTCCTCTCTCTTAATGATTCTTGATTGCATAGAATGCTTCGATCAACGCCTGCTCGCTGGAAAGTCCCTTGACCTCCATCTGACCGATCGTCGACATCATCTTCTTGTAATCATGTGGGATAATCTTCTTAAATTTCGGCAGGTACTCCTCGAAATGCTCGAGTACTTCCTTGCCGCGCTTGGAATTCGTACACTGAACATGCTCCACGATCATGTCCTTTAATTCCATAACATCGTATTTATCAACGACAGACTCAACCTCGACCATCTGCTTGTTGAGCTTCATGTAAAGGTCGCTGTCCATATCAAGTACATATGCGATACCGCCGCTCATACCAGCCGCGAAGTTCTTGCCGGTTGGTCCAAGGATCACGACACGGCCACCTGTCATGTACTCGCAGCCATGCTCGCCGACGCCCTCCACAACTGCCGTTGCACCGGAGTTACGAACAGCAAAACGCTCACCGGCAACACCGTTGATGAATGCCTTACCGGAAGTTGCTCCATAGAGCGCAACATTTCCGACGATGATATTCTCGGATGCATCATAGCGGATACCATCCTGCGGGTAGACGATGATCTTACCACCGGAAAGTCCCTTACCGATATAATCGTTGCTGTCGCCAACCAGTTCCAGTGTGAGTCCCTTCGGGATAAATGCACCGAAACTCTGTCCACCGCTGCCGTGGCATTTGACAACAAATGTATCCTCATCCAGAGTTGTTCCATATTTCTTCGTAATCTCAGAACCAAAGATCGTACCGAGTGAACGATTGATATTCGATACATCGATCTCGATGGTCTTCTTCTGCTTCTTCTCAAGCGCAGGTCCAAGCTTCTTCATAAGAACCGTCTCATCGACCGTCTTCTCAAGTTCGAAGTTATAAGGATTCTTATTTGCATAGCTGATCTTACTCTGTGCATCATTCGCAAACGGATTGTCTATGATACGGGACAGATCAACATTATATTCCTCAGCCATCTTGCCGGCCTTGATCAGGTCTGTTCTTCCTACCAGCTCATCCACCGTACGCACGCCAAGCTTTGCCATATATTCACGAAGCTCCTGTGCTGCAAACCGCATGAAATTCATGACATATTCCGGCTTACCCTTGAACCGTTTGCGAAGCTCCGGGTTCTGTGTAGCCACGCCGACCGGACAGGTATCCAGATTACATACACGCATCATGACACAGCCCATTGTTACAAGCGGTGCTGTCGCAAATCCGAACTCCTCCGCACCAAGGATTGCCGCGATTGCAATATCACGGCCGGTCATCAGCTTACCATCGGTCTCAAGAATTACCTTGTTACGAAGATCGTTCATAATAAGCGTCTGGTGTGTCTCAGCCAGACCAAGCTCCCAAGGAAGTCCTGCATGATGGATGGAATTTGCCGGAGCAGCGCCCGTACCACCATCATAACCGGAGATCAGAATAACCTGTGCGCCCGCCTTTGCAACACCAGCAGCAATCGTGCCGACACCAGCTTCGGATACAAGCTTTACGGAGATACGTGCATCTGTATTTGCATTTTTACAATCATAGATCAACTGTGCCAGATCCTCGATCGAATAGATATCGTGATGTGGCGGTGGTGAGATCAGACCTACGCCCGGCGTTGAATGTCTGGTCTTGGCGATCCAAGGATATACCTTTCCGCCCGGCAGATGTCCACCTTCACCCGGCTTCGCACCCTGTGCCATCTTAATCTGAATCTCTTTCGCACTTGTCAGATATTCGGATGTAACACCGAATCGACCGGAAGCAACCTGTTTAATCGCAGAACAACGATTCACGCCGTCCTTGCTTCCACGCATACGTTCCAAGCTCTCGCCACCCTCACCGGAATTGGACTTGCCGCCGAGACGGTTCATAGCAATCGCCATACACTCATGTGCTTCCTGTGAGATGGAACCATAAGACATGGCGCCGGTCTTAAATCTCTTTACGATAGAATCAACCGGCTCTACCTGATCAATCGGGATTCCACCATTTTCCGGATAATTAAACTCCATCAGTCCACGCAGATGGAACGCTTTTTCTTCATCATCAATCGCTGCAGAATACTGTTTGAACAGATCATAGTTGTCTGTCCATGTTGCCTGCTGCAGAAGATGAATCGTGTTCGGATTATACAGATGCTCCTCTTTCCCGCTTCGCATCTTGTGGCTTCCGATACTCTCCAGACTCAGGTTCGTATACAATCCAAGTGGATCAAATGCAGAATTATGCAGTTCCTCCACATGGCGCTGGATATCTTTAATTCCGATACCACCGACACGGCTTACCGTGTTCGTGAAATATTTCTTTACAAATTCCTCGGACAGTCCGACTGCCTCGAAGATCTGTGACCCCTGATAAGACTGCACCGTAGAAATACCCATCTTCGATGCGATCTTTACGATACCATGCAGGACTGCGCTGTTGTAATCATTGACTGCCGCATAGAAATCCTTGTTCAGGAAATGCGTATCAACCATGTCCTTGATCGTATCGATTGCCAGATATGGGTTGATTGCACAAGCACCATAACCAAGCAACGTTGCAAAATGATGTACCTCACGTGGTTCTGCACTCTCGATAACCAATGCAACGGAAGTACGCTTCTTCGTCCGAACCAGATGCTGCTGCATCGCAGATACTGCAAGCAGAGACGGAATCGCTACGTGGTTTTCATCGACACCACGGTCAGATAAGATCAGGATATTGGCTCCATCACGGAAGAACTTATCTGCCTCGACGAAGATACGGTCGATTGCCTTCTCTAAGGATGTATTCTTATAATAAGTAATTGGCACAACGGCTGCCTTCAAGTTCTCTGTATTCAGATTCTTGATCTTCAACATATCCGTATTCGTCAGAATCGGATTGTTGATGCGAAGCACGCGGCAGTTCTCCGGTTTCTCTTCGAGGATATTACCATCACGTCCAAGGTAAACCGTCGTCGATGTGACGATCTCCTCACGGATCGCATCGATTGGCGGGTTCGTTACCTGCGCAAACAACTGATGGAAATAGTTAAACAACGGAAGCTTCTGGTTGGAAAGCACCGCAAGCGGGGTATCATCACCCATTGCTGCGATCGCCTCTGCTCCATTCTGTGCCATTGGAAGAATTGCTGTCTTAAACTCCTCGTAGGTATAACCAAATGCTTTCTGCAGACGGCTTCTCTCCTCGTTGGAAAGCTCCGGCACACGCTCATTTGGAATTGGAATATCGGTCAGATATGTCAGATTGCTGTCGAGCCATTCACCATATGGCTGTGCATTTGCATACTGATTTTTCAGCTCATCATCCGAGATCAGCTTTCCTGCCTTCGTATCGACGAGAAGCATCTTACCCGGACGTAAACGATCCTTCATCACTACATGTTCCGGCTCAATATCCAAAACACCGACCTCGGAAGAAAGAATCAGATAATCATCATCGGTAATATAATAACGGGAAGGACGAAGTCCGTTACGGTCAAGCACGGCTCCCATGTAATCGCCATCGGTAAAGAGCATGGATGCTGGTCCATCCCAAGGCTCCATCATCGTTGCGTAATACTGATAGAAATCACGCTTTGCCTTCGGCATATATTTATTGGAATCCCAAGGCTCCGGAATCAGGATCATAACTGCAAGTGGAAGCGGCATTCCGTTCATAACGAAGAACTCCAGCGCATTGTCCAGTCTTGCAGAATCGGAACCATCCGGATCAAGTACTGGTGTAATCTTGTGGAACTCTCCTTTGAAATACTCGGAATCCATTGTCTCCTCGCGGGCAATCATACGGTCTTCGTTACCACGGATTGTATTGATCTCACCATTGTGAACAAGGAAACGATATGGATGCGCACGCAGCCAGCTCGGTGTTGTGTTCGTTGAGAATCTGGAATGTACCAGACCAATGGCTGACTCATAATCCTCATCCTGCAGATCCTGATAGAACAAGCGAAGCTCGCCTACCAGAAACATTCCTTTATATACGATCGTACGACTTGAAAGAGATGGAACATACGTATCCTCATTTGACTGCTCAAATACTCGGCGTACTACGAACAGCTTCCGGTCAAAATCAAGTCCACGCTCCACGTTCTTTGGACGCTTCACAAATGCCTGCATAATATATGGCATAACAGCGACAGCCTTATGTCCAAGGATTCCCGGATTCGTCGGAACTTTTCTCCAGCAGAGGAATTCCAGTCCTTCCTTCTCCACGATGATCTCGAACATCTTCATTGCCTGCTTACGCTGAAGCTCATTCTGTGGGAAGAAGAACATGCCAATACCATAATCACGTTCCTCTCCAAGCTCCAAGCCAAGCTCCTTTGCTGCCTTCTTGAAGAACTTGTGTGAGATCTGAAGCAATATACCAACACCGTCACCGGTCTTTCCTTCTGCATCCTTACCGGCACGATGTTCCAGATTCTCCACAATCCGAAGTGCATCGCTGACTGTCTTGTGTGTCTTAATACCTTTAATGTTTACTACTGCACCAATACCGCAGTTATCATGTTCAAAGCTGCTATCATACATGCCCTGTTCTGCGATATGCGCTCTTTCATCTCTTATCTGCGTCATGCTTGTCTTTCCTTTCTCGAAAAAATCTTGTGCTGACGAAAATCAAGTAAAACACATTTTTCACTTTGTTTTCTCAACTCATGCGCCTATAATACAACACTTTATTCGAAATGTAAACCATTTTTTGTATTTTTGTGGAAAATAACAAGCAAATCCATATTTTCACAAAGTTTTTTCACTATCATTTCAGAATACATGCACTTCTGAATAATCACTTATACAAAAAAGAAACGCATCCCTCACAGTATTCTGTAAAAAATGCGTTTCTTCTATATATAATACGTTTCAAAATAATAACTTTATTCGGTCGGCGGATTGAAGATATTCAAATCAATCTCCTGTGCTCCAACTCCCGTCTCACTCTGAAGGGAAGAACTAATGCCTTGTACTTTAGAGGTCGGCGTGTAATCCTGTGTTCCGAACAGGAACTCATGCAATGCGGATACATTCGTTGTCAGATCTGCAGGAACAAGTACGGCGCCCTTTGCATCTGTTGTGACTGGTGCATATGCCATCGGGAATCCGATTGTATCTCCAAGGTTATAATCAAACATATCCTTTGCAAGACTCATCAGCTCTTTCTTTGTCAAGCTTGTATAAATGTTTGGGAATACATCATCAATAATATCATTGATGGTTGACAAATCGGAACTCTTTGCCTTCTGAATCATCTTCGCAATAACGGTTCTCTGTCTCTCTGTACGGGTGATATCTCCCTGATCTGTACTACGGATACGTGCCCAGCCAGTTGCCTGTGTACCATTCAGCAACTGTGTACCTGCTGAAAATACACCATCAGAATATTCGCCGGAAATACCAATCTGCTCTGTAATACATGCATTCAGCATCTCAAGCTCTGCTTCACGGACATCGATCGTAATTCCACCCAGATCATCAATCGCCTGTGCCAACGCTGTAAAGTTAACCGTCACGAAATCTGTAATCTCTAAATCCAGGTTTGCATTCAATGCACGGACTGCCATCTCTGGACCACCATATGCATATGCATGTGTAATCTTCGTCGTGATACCGCCATCATAATCTACCTGAAGCAGGGAATCACGATATACTGAAGCAAGCTTTACTTCCTTTGTATCATTGTTAATACTTGCGATAATGATAGAGTCACTTCGGTTTCCTTCCGCCATGGAAGTTGTGCTTCTAGAGTCGATACCAAACAATGCAATTGTCCGATATCCCTTCTGTGCCTCATTCGCATCTTCATTAATATCCAAATTTTCTTTACTGTCATCCCAATTTGTCGGGCGGTTAATGTTGTCTAATTTTCGATTTGCATAAAAGAAAAAATATCCGACAACCATAAAAAACATAACAACGATTTCAATCAGAAATGCAATTCCCCATTTGGCATTTGCACTCATGCCTGCCTTTTTCCTGCTCATATTCTTATCCTTCCATCTTTGTGTTTTTTCTAAACCAAACTATTTACCTATCATACATGATTCTTCATAAAATTACAATATTCTTTTTCCTTATTTGCTAATTTTTCAAAAAACTTTCATATTTTGACTGTTGTAAACAAAGTATGCCTATGCTATACTAAATTAAATTTTGACTACTATATTATGGAAGGAATTTATTTGAATATATGAATTTTAAGGAACGAAAGAACTTATTGGAGGGGAAGCAACAGGTACATCTATTACGCTTTCTCGACCAGTTAAATGATGATGAAAAGCAAATCTTATTTTCACAGATCGATGCAGTTGACTGGGGATTTGAACAGGCATTTCACAACGACAAGAAAAAAGAAGATACCATGATTGAGGAGATCGATGCACTGCATCTGGATAAGATCCAGGCAGATTCAGAACGTTATCGTTCTATCGGCTTGCAGGCAATCAAGGAAGGAAAGCTTTGCCTTTTGCTTCTCGCCGGAGGACAGGGCACTCGTCTTGGTTTCGACAAACCAAAGGGCTGTTTCAATGTTGGTATTACAAAGGAACTCTACATCTTCCAGCTTTTGATTGAGCACACGTTAGACATCGTGCGTGCTGCAGATGCATGGATTCCGCTTTATATTATGACGAGCAACATTAACTATCAGGATACTGTGACTTTCTTTGAAGCACATGATTATTTTGGTTATAACCCAGCTTATGTACATTTCTTTGTACAGGAATTGAACCCGGCTACGGACTTTAACGGAAAGATTCTGTTGAAATCCAAATACGAGCTTGCCCTGTCTCCAAACGGAAACGGCGGTTGGTTCTCTTCTATGCACAAAGCTGGACTTCTGGAAGGAATTTTTGAATCCAATCTGGAATGGATCAATGTATTTTCTGTGGACAATGTATTGCAGCGGATTGCCGATCCGGTATTCTTAGGTGCAACCATCGACAGTGGAAAGATGAGTGGAGCAAAGGTTGTCCGCAAAGCGTGTCCGGAAGAAAAAGTTGGTGTCATGTGCAAGGAAGATGGCAAGCCACATATTATCGAGTATTACGAAATGACTGATGATATGTTGAACAAGCGTCTGCCAGATGGCAGCCTTGCCTACGGATTTGGAGCTATCCTGAACTATCTGTTCCCAATCCAGAAATTGAAGGAAACTTTGGATAAATCCATGCCGTTGCATATAGTAAAGAAAAAGGTTCCTTACGTGGACGAATCCGGTAATCCGGTTACCCCGGCAGAGCCAAATGCATTTAAATTTGAGACATTGGCTCTCGATCTGATCCACGAGATGGACGACTGTCTGATCTTCGAGGTCGACCGCGAGCATGAATTTGCGCCAGTCAAGAACAGCACAGGAGTTGATTCCGTCGATACTGCCCGCGCATTGCTGGAGAAAAACGGCTATACACTTTAATACAACGAAAAAAAAGAGTCCATATCTCAACGATTTGGACTCTCTTTTTAATTCTGATTCTAAATTCTAATTCGAGAAAATCTGTACCCAGTAATATCCATATTCTGAATTCGGAATATACACATAACCAACACCCAGTCTCTTAAAACCGGCATTGAGGATGTTGCTCCGATGTCCCGGCGAATTCATCCAACCATTCATTACAGCAGAAGAATTTCCGTATCCCGCCGCAATATTCTCTCCCGCCGACCAATAGGAATACCCGATCTGATCTAACACGGTAAAACATTTTCTTCCATCTGGACGTGTATGGGAAAACAAGGTTGCAATCTCCTGCGCCCGGATATTGGCTGCTTTTGTAAGCTCTGGATCTAAGGAAAGTGCCGCAATACCATTTGCCTGCCGCTGTGCATTACACTGTGCCAGAACTTCCTGTGCCTGTGTTGAGTAGTTCGCAGTTGGCGTCCCTTTGATATAGGCTTTCTTTCCATCCTCAAACTGACTGGTATCACTGTTCTTTGGCACAAGCTTAATCTGGATTGCCTCTAAACGTTTTGCCATGCCGCTTGTTCCGGCAGTCTCACCATTCTTCGCCCATCCAAGCCAGCCATAGCTCTGTGCGTGAACCCGATAGTATACATCATAATAATATGCAACCTCTCCATATAATTCCAGTTCGATTGCCTCTAAACGTTTCGCCTGCCCACTCGTTCCAGACATGGCACCATTACTGACCATCTTTGTCTCCCAGCCATACGTCTGCACATGTGTCCGATATGAGATGCCGCCATAATACCGGTTTCCGGTCAATTTTACTTCGATTGCTTCCAGACGTTTTCCTTCGCCGGTCGTGCCGCTCGTCTTCCCATCCGTAAGCCAGCTCATCCAGCCATGTGTCTGGCAATGCACACGATACTGCACACCCATATCTACAATCTGACTCTTCGGAACCAGTTTAATCTCGATGCCCTCTAATCGTTTTGCCTGTCCGCTCGTTCCAGCCATGACACCGTTCTTCACCCAGTCCATCCAGCCATAGGTCTGACAATGCACACGATATACAACATCGTAATGTTTTGCCACTTCACCGGTAAGCTGAATCTCAATGCCTTCCAGACGTTTTGCCTGTCCACGGCTGCCGCTTTTCTCTCCATTGTATGACCAATCCTGCCAGCCATAGCTCTGGATATGTGTCTTGTACTGGATGCTTCCGGAATATTCATCACCGGTCAGTTTGACGCGAATCTCCTCTAAACGTTTTGCCTGTCCTTTCGTTCCTGCCATCGTACCATCATGAACCCATCCCTGCTGGTCACCATAGGTCTGTACATGCACGGTATAGGTAACACCCATCTTGGTTGCTGCCTTCGCAGTTTTCGTAGTGCCAATTCCTGTTACAACAGAAACGAACATTGCAACGACAAGAAGCCACGCCTGCATTCGCTTCCATGCTTGTCTTTTCATAATTTCCGCCCCCTTGCATTCGATACGACGTGCCCGCATCGGCATTATAGATGATTTCGCACGTCTTATTTATTTGCGTACATGTCGTCATAGTACTTCTGATAATCACCACTTGTCACGTTCTTCATCCAGTCCTCATGCTCGAAGAACCATGCGATTGTCTTCTTGATACCAGTTGCAAAATCGGTCTCCGGATACCAGCCGATTTCCGCCTTGATCTTGTCCGGTGCGATTGCATATCTTCGGTCATGTCCCTTACGATCTTCTACATAAGTGATCAGATCCTTCGATACAAGTGCACGTCTTGGATCATCTGCTGGAAGCATCTCCTGCAGCGTATCAATGATAATATTGATGATTTCAATATTCTGCTTCTCATTATGTCCACCGACATTGTATGTCTCAAACAGACGTCCCTGCTCCTGAACCATATCGATTGCCTTGGCATGATCCTCAACAAACAACCAGTCACGGACATTCTTACCATCACCATAAACCGGAAGCTTCTTGCCCTGCAATGCATTGTTGATAATCAGAGGAATCAGCTTCTCCGGGAACTGGTAAGGTCCATAATTGTTACTGCAGTTCGTGATATTTGCAGGGAACTTATAAGTGTCCATATATGCCTTTACAAGCATATCCGAGCTTGCCTTACTTGCAGAATATGGGCTGTGTGGTTCATATGGTGATGTCTCATAGAAAAATGCATTCTTATCGTCCGGAAGGGAACCGTACACCTCATCGGTCGATACATGCAGGAACTTCTTGCCTTCCTTGAATGTGCCATCCGGCAGCTCCCATGCAGCCTTCGCGCAGTTCAGCATAACGGCGGTACCAAGTACATTCGTCTGTACAAATACTTCCGGATGCTTGATACTTCTGTCTACATGAGACTCCGCTGCGAAATGTACCACGCGGTCGATATCATTCTCAGCAAAAATCTTCGAGATTGCTTCCTTATCGCAGATATCTGCCTTTACAAATGTGTAATTCTCGCGGTCTTCGATATCCTTCAGATTCTCAAGATTGCCTGCATATGTCAGCACATCGACGTTGATAATGCGAATCTCGTTATCATACTTCTTAAACATGTAGTGAATATAATTGGAACCGATAAATCCGGCACCACCAGTTACTAAATACGTTCTCACTTTTCTACCTCCTTAAATCATTCCTTTATTTTCTTGATTTTGTCTCGCGCTTTTGAGTCGAAACACAATCCGGTATATTCGAATATGTGTTTGTTATGTATTTATTATACAGGGTGCCCCTAGGGCATAGTCAAGTGTTTTTTTCATTTTTTTACAAGAAATATTCCTGCATCCTTTGTAATGTGAAAGCCACCCACTATTTTCTTCTTCATAAATGTCCGGAATTCCTTGTATTTATGCGCAATATACTGATTCTGATTTCCGTGACACGACAAAACATATGAGATCAGCGGTTCGGCATCGTCAATCTCAATCGCATCTTCATACTGCCGCCACTCCACCTGCTCAAATGTACTTTGAAGAATATCTGTTCCATTCTCCTTGCCAAACCGGTCATACAGATTCTCCGCCGCAAGCACAATTCGGTCATCAAACTCCATGACTAACCGGCTGATTTCCTTCATATGCGCCGAGCCATACGTACCCGCAACAAGCACACCTCCCGGTTTCAGCACGCGTCGGATCTCCCGGCACGCCTGCCCGATGTCATCGCAGTAAAAGAGCACATGGTTCGCCACGACCAGATCAAAGGTTTCGTCTGCAAACGGAATCGCCTCACAACCGCAGATCGCATACGAAAACACTGCATCCTCCCTGCCGATTTCCCGTCTTGCATCGCGCAGCATCCCATCGGAAATGTCCGTAACTGTAATTGAAATATCCTCCGGAAGCTTCTCTGCATTTTCCACCCAGATATCACCCGCGCCGCAGCCAAGCTCCAGGATCTTCTGTCCCGGTTTTACCTGCATCTGCTCATAGATCCACGGGAACCAGCCCTGTTTGTTGACCGAATACTGCTTATGCAGGTTGATCCGCGCCATGATATTCGAGGCGTCCTTGTACTGTTTCTTCAGGATGCTCTCCAAATCTGCCACCTGAATCAACTCGAACAGCTTCGTCCAGTCTACTTCCCGGTCTGCCTGCAGATCTTCGGTTGCCTCCCGAATCGTGCTTGCGACCAATTGTAACTGTTCAATGCGGTCTTCCACCAGCTTCTGCTGGATGTTCAGGGAGTTGACGATAAAATGCTTATCTGCATCGTCCACCTGCATCTCCTTGATATCTCCCAGCGAGAATCCAAGATACTTTAACAGGAGGATCTGCTGGAGCTTCGCGAGATCCTTCTCCGTGTAGTAACGCGCGCCGGAATCGCTGACAAAGGATGGCTTCAGGATGTTCTTCTCATCGTAGTAGCGGATGGTTTTCTTCGTAATATTCGCTTGTTTCATAAACTCGCCTGTCGAGTAATATCCTTCTTTTTTCATAGTGTTTTTCCTTTTGCTTATCAAGAGAATGCGGAGGTAAATATTTTGTTAAATATATCCACGCCATATTTTGAAATATCAGATGTATTGTAACTAAGAAGTTCTAGATGTTCTGATTCACATAATGATATAGGACGCAACCGCCTTGCGGGTATTGCCCCCTCGCTTCGCTCGGCGGCAGGTTGTCGGGCGCATCCTAAATATGAACTTCGTTCATATGCGCCCTCCGCTCGCCGTCCATGGCTCAGCGGCGGCTTGTTTGAACATCGTGTTCAAACATTGCTGTTTGCTCACAGAACATCAAGTACTTCTAAGTTACAAACATATTTATATTTCAAAATATGGCGCAGATATACATATACAAAATATTTGCCTCCTAATTTACAGACTAAACTAAGCGAATAATATCTATTCAAATATAGATATTACTTCTCCGTAGTGCTTACCTTTATGCTTTAATTTTATTATAATTTCTTGTATTACACAAGGCGAACCGTTTTAAGCGAAGAATATTTTCATAAATTTTTTTGCTTTCCGTTTTTCCTTTACCAGAACTCCGGGATGCAAAAAGTCCACCTCACAAAAATTGTAACGTGAATTTTTTGAGGTGGACTTCTTTACAGCCTGGAGTTCGTCCGTACAACAAACCGGCAAGCCAAAATTATTTACTTAATTCTTCGCGCAGAATACGGTTAACCTCGGATGGATCTGCCTTACCCTGCATTGCCTTCATCGTCTGTCCGACAAGTGCACCGATTGCTTTCTCCTTACCGCCCTTGAAATCTGCGACAGACTTCGGATTCTTCTCGATGACATCTAAGATGACAGTACGAAGCGCGCCCTCATCATTGACAGTCTTCAGACCGTGTTCCTCGACATAAGCTTCCGGATCGATATCCTCTGCAAATACCTTCTCGAACACTTCCTTTGCAACCGTACCATTGATGACTTTGTCATCGACCATCTTGATGATAGCGGCAAGGTTCTTTGCTGAGAATTTTAAGTCATCGGCATCGATGGATGCTTCCTTCATCAGACGCATTGTCTCAACCATCAGCCAGTTCGATACCTTCTTTGGTGCTGCGCCAAGCGCAATCGCCTCCTCGAAGATATCTGCCAGCTTCTTGGAGTTCGTCAGAATGTCAATATCATAATCCGGAATATCGTACTCTTCCTTGTAACGGATGCGCTTCTCGTCACGCAGCTCCGGCTGGCGGCTGCGAATCTCTTCCATCCATTCATCGCTGATCATAACCGGAACCAGATCCGGATCCGGGAAGTAACGGTAATCCTGTGCATCCTCTTTCGAACGCATTGCATAGGAATATTCCTTTGTATCATCCCATCTTCTTGTCTCCTGGATGACCTTCTCACCGGATTCAATCAGATCGATCTGACGCTCCTTCTCGTTCTCGATGGCTCTCGCAATCGCCTTGAAGGAATTCAGGTTCTTCATCTCGGTTCTTGTACCGAACTTCTCTGCACCGACTTCACGGACAGACAGGTTGACATCGGCACGCATGGACCCTTCGTTCAGCTTGCAATCCGAAGCACCAAGGTACTGGATGATCAGTCTTAATTTCTCAAGATAAGCAATGACTTCCTCTGCGGAACGCATATCCGGCTCGGATACAATCTCAATCAGAGGCACGCCCGAACGATTGTAATCAACCAGCGAGCTGTCTGTATACGGATCATGTACCAGCTTACCTGCATCCTCCTCCATATGAATCTCATGAATACGGACATATTTCTTATTCCCGTCAACCTCGATCTCTACCTTACCATTCCGGCAGATCGGATAATAAAGCTGCGAAATCTGGTAGTTCTGCGGGTTATCCGGATAGAAATAATTCTTACGGTCAAACTTACAGTTCTGTGTGATTGTACAGTTCGTTGCAAGACCAACCGCAACTGCTTTCTCAACTACCGCCTTATTGAGCACCGGAAGGGATCCCGGCATACCGGTACAAACCGGACAGGTATGTGTATTCGGTGCACCGCCAAATGCAGTCGAACATCCACAGAAAATCTTCGTCTTCGTGGCAAGCTCTACGTGAACCTCCAGGCCGATGACTGTCTCATATGTTTTACTCATTATGCAAGCCCCCTTTCTGCTTCCACGGTGCCTAGAGCATCCGGACGCTTATAAGTCTTTGTACATTCAAATGCATACGCTGCGCGGATGATTGATTTCTCGTCAAATGTCTGTCCGAGCAGCTGCATGCCAACCGGCATACCATCCTTATCCTGTCCGCATGGAAGGGAAATACCCGGCAGACCGGCAAGATTTACAGATACTGTATAAATATCTCCCAGATACATCTTGATCGGATCACTTAAAGATTCGCCCATCTTCAATGCCGTCGTTGGTGCAACCGGTCCTAAGATCACATCGTATTTTGCAAATGCATCGTCAAAGGCTTTCTTGATCAGCGCCTTTGTCTTCAGTGCCTTTACATAATATGCATCGTAATAACCGGAGCTAAGGACGAAGGAACCAAGCATGATACGACGCTTTACCTCTGCACCAAAGCCCTCGGAACGGGTCTTCTTATACATATTGTGAAGGTCACGGTACTCTGCGGTACGGTAACCATATTTGACACCATCGAAACGCTCTAAGTTCGAAGATGCCTCCGCGGATGCAATGATATAATAAGCAGGAATCGCATATTCTACCATACCAAGGTCGAACTCTTCCACGATCGCGCCCTTTTCTTCAAGCTTCTTTGCGGCTGCAAGCACGGCAGTCTTGACATCCTCATCGATACCCTCTGCGAAATAATCTCTTGGAATACCGATCTTCATACCCTTTACATCGTCCACTAATGCCGATGTGAAATCATCCTCTGCCTGTGCGTAGGAAGTGGAATCCTTGTCATCATGCTTACAGATTGCTTCAAGGATCGTTGCACAGTCTGTTACATCCTTGGCGAGTGGTCCAATCTGATCAAGCGATGAACCATACGCGATCAAACCATAACGGGACACTCTTCCGTATGTCGGCTTGATACCTGTCACACCGCAAAATGCGGCCGGCTGACGGATACTTCCACCTGTATCGGAACCAAGTGCATATGGAATTTCCTCTGCTGCAACGGCTGCTGCCGAACCACCGGAAGAACCGCCCGGTACCTTGTCTGTATCCCACGGATTTCTTGTCACACCATAATAAGAAGTCTCCGTTGTACTACCCATAGCGAACTCATCCATGTTTGTCTTTCCGATGATAACCGCACCTGCCTCCTGCAGTTTTTCAACGGCAGTTGCTGTATACGTCGGAACGAAATTACTCAGAATCTTGGAAGAACAGCTTGTAAGCATACCATTGATACACATGTTATCCTTGATGGCAACCGGAACACCAGCCAGCGGTCCGGTAAGCTCTCCACTGTCAATCTTTGCCTGAATTGCTTCCGCCTGTGCCAGTGCGCCTGCCTCATCCACAGTGACGAAACAGTTGTATGTCTCGTCGAGTGCTTTGATTCGCTCCAGACACGCCTTCGTTGCCTCTACGACGGTCACTTCTTTGTCTTTAATTTTCTTGCCGAGTTCAACGGCGGTTAATTTCATTAAATCTTTTCTCATCTATACCGCCCTCCTTAGTCAAATGTCTTCGGCACTTTATAACAGCCATCTTTTTGCTCTGGTGCATTTGCCAGAAGATTGTCTCTGTCATCCCCATTTGTCACAACATCCTCACGGAATACGTTGCTGACCGGAAACGCATGGCTCATCGGTTCCACGGAATCGGTATCGAGCTCATTTAATTTGCTGACGTATTCCAGCATATTCGACATATCCTGCTTCGCCTGCTCCTTTTCCTCATCAGAAAGCTCGAGCTTCGCCAGAATACCTACATAATCAATTGTTTCATCTGTAATCGTCATATTTTTCCTCCTATAATGCTTGCGAATCTACATATTATAGTTTGCGAAAATAATCAATAAACCTATTATTGTTTCTGAGATGTTCGGATTTATTTTCTACGCAGACGCGCTCTCGTTCGGTTCAGCACGTAGTGGTACTAAATTCGTGCCAATAAATTGTCACTTATTAAGTACCAACGTGCTTCAACGGTCTGCTTAAGAATAATAAATCCGAACATCTCAATATACTACTCTTCTAATGATTATTTCCGCAAACATATCATTCATGTTAACGCAAGCAATTCATATGAAATCACAATTGCCTTCTCTTTGCTGAAAAATACTACTGGCGTACTTTGATATGAACTTCACGAAGCTGCTGCTCTGTGACTTCGTTTGGTGCGCCACACATGAGATCCTGTGCGGTTCCGCTCATAGGGAATGGGATAACCTCGCGGATATTCTCCTCGTTACGAAGCAGCATGATCATACGGTCGACACCCGGAGCCATACCTGCATGTGGTGGTGCTCCAAACTGGAATGCATTGTAAAGTGCTCCAAACTTCTCCTCCAGAACACTCTTATCATAGCCTGCAATCTCAAATGCCTTCTCCATAATCTGCATGTCATGATTACGAACGGCACCGGATGAAAGCTCCACGCCATTACATACGATATCGTACTGATATGCAAGAATCTCCAGTGGATCTTTCTCATTTAATGCCTCTAAGCCGCCCTGTGGCATAGAGAATGGGTTGTGTGTAAATCCAATCTTCTTCTCTTCCACATTGTACTCAAACATCGGGAAGTCGTTAATGTAGCAGAAACGATATGCATTCTTCTCAAGCAGATCAAGACGGTTACCAAGCTCGGTACGAATCTGTCCTGCAAAGAGAGCTGCCTGCTTCTCTGTATCGGCGATGAAGAAAATCGTATCAAGTTCCTTCAAGCCTGCGAGATCTTTGAGCTCCTGCTTCATATCATCCGGAATAAACTTGTCGATTGGTCCCTTGTAAGAACCATCTTCCAATACTTCGAGATATCCGAGTCCGCCCATACCGATAGACTGCGCGAACTTCAGCATCTTCTCATGCTGTCCCTTGGAAAGCTTCTTCTGTACTGCAATCGCACGAACGGTCTTGCCGTGGAATGGTGCAAATGTACATCTCTGGAAGAACTCTGTCACATCGATGATCTCAAGTGGATTGCGAAGATCCGGCTTATCTGTACCATATTTCAGCATTGCTTCCTTGTAGCTGATGATTGGGTATGGTGCTTCTGTAACGGTGTATCCCTTCGGAGCGAATTTCTTAAATGCTGCGGTAAGCACTTCCTCGCCAACCTTGAATACGTCTTCCTGTGTTGCAAAGCTCATCTCGAAGTCGAGCTGATAGAACTCACCTGGGGAACGGTCGGCTCTTGCATCCTCATCACGGAAGCAAGGTGCAATCTGGAAATATTTATCAAATCCGGACACCATCAAAAGCTGCTTGTACTGCTGTGGTGCCTGTGGGAGTGCATAGAACTTACCCTTGTATCTTCTGGATGGTACGATATAATCACGTGCGCCCTCCGGAGAAGATGCACAAAGGATTGGTGTCTGAATCTCCATGAATCCCATCTCTGTCATCTTCTGACGCAGGAATGAGATGACGTTGGAACGGAAGATCATGTTCTCCTTTACCTTGCGGTTACGAAGGTCTAAGTACCGATATTTCAGACGGACATCCTCACGGACTTCCTTGGAGGTTGTCACCTCAAACGGAAGCTGCTTGTACACCTTTCCTAAGATATCTACCTCATGTGCTTCCAGCTCGATTGTTCCGGTTGGAATCTTCGGATTGTATGTCTCCTCGTCACGATGCTGTACCAGTCCCGCTACGGAGATACACTGCTCCTTGGTAATTCCATCGAGCAACGTTGTATCGCGCATAACAACCTGCATTACGCCATACATGTCCCGTAAATCTACGAAGGATACGCCACCGTGGTCACGGATGTTCTCTACCCATCCTGCCAGTCTGATTTCTTTTCCGACAAGGTCTTCTGATACTTGCGCCATTGTCATGTCTCTGTAAATGTTTGCCTGCATTTTCCTATCTCCTTTTCTGCATTAAAAAATCCCGAAGTCAAATGTGCTTTGACCTCGGGACGAATGTACATGTGTTACATCCGCGGTACCACCCGCATTGAAACCATCTGTAATAAATATATATAAGACGGATTCCTCTCTTCATTCGTAACGTGAATGCTCCGGATAAACCTAGACCTCTTAGGATGTAGCTCCACGTAGGCTTCAGCTTATCAGCTCCGGTAGTGTTCCACCAGACATGGTGTCATGTTATGGCTCTCAGTCGGCGACCATATTCCCTGTCATGTCCTGTTGTCGGCAGTCTCCTTCAACGCTTTTTCCCTATAATTGTCTCGATTATAAGCTAATTATCGGCAAATGTAAAGGGATTTATACGATTTTTTTATTCCTTTACGAGATCACAGGTCTCATATTTCAGGATCTTCCGGAGTGCTTCCGGACTTACCTCCACCTGATAGCCGATCTTTCCTGCCGAGAACATAATCGTCTCAAAATCATTGGCGGTCTGATGGAAGAATGTACGGAACTGCTTCTTCATTCCAAGTGGTGAACATCCGCCATGAATATAGCCGGTTAACGGCAGCAATTCCTTGGACTTAATCATCGCGATGGATTTCTCGCCGGCAGCCTCTGCCGCTTTCTTCAAATCAAGCTCCTGATTGACCGGAATCGCAAACACATAATGCTCGCCGGATTTGCCGACTGTGACCAGTGTCTTAAATGCCTGATCCGGATCCTGGTGCAGTACCTCGACAACCTCCATGCCGCCGACCGCATCCGTGCCTGCATAGCAGTAATGCTTGTATTCGATTTTCGCCTGATCGAGCAGACGCATCACATTTGTTTTCTCTTCTTTTTTACCCATGTTGTTGCCTCTTTTCTATTTTGCTTATTGATATGTATGGGCACTGCCGATCACATTTTGTCATAATATGAATCAATCAGAGCACAATCCATAATCAACACATAAAATACATTTCCATAATACCGGCTCTTCACGATTCTTCCATGATCGAATACCGGCCGATACGTTCCGTCTTTTTTCGCAAAACGGAATTTGACATAATCATTGTTTCCACTTTTTTCCGAATCAATCTGCTTCCAGATGCTCGTCTCAACCGCATCCTGCTCCTCCGGATGAATCAGATTCCGAAATCGCTGATCCGTATATGCAAGAAACTCATCGAAATCCTTACATCCCGCAAATTCTATCAACTCCTGATTCGCAAATAAGATGCGGTCATTCGTTTTATCCGCAATGTATATCAGAAATGCCCCCGGCAGATTTCTTGACACATCCTGAAGTGCAAATCCCAACTGGCTTCTATTCTGCACTTTGTAGTTACCCTCATACGCACAGCAGCTATGCTTTCCGTGTAATTTCACCGCATAAAGTGCCATATCCGCACAGCGGATTAATTCCGATACATCATCACAATCCTTCGGATATTCTGCATACCCAAGCGAAATATAAAATGGACGTTTCTCTCCATTCTGTGTGATATATCTAGGCTGCATAGTGAATTTCTCGATTTTTTCCTTCGCTTCTGCCTCCGTCATTCCTATCAGAACCGCCGAGAATTCATCGCCACCATTTCTGCATAGAATCGCATCCTTTTCAAAAGCATTCCGCATACTCTGCGCAAGTATCCGAAGCGCGGTATCACCTGCTTCGTGTCCATACATATCATTGATAAATTTGAAGTCATCAATGTCTGTCTGAATTCCCACGCAATGCGCATCCGGGGTATCCTGTATTGCACTTTTGATTTGTTCATCAAACCCATCCCGGTTCAAAAGTCCGGTTAACGGATCCGTGATTGCTATCTTCTTTAATGCTTCCCGATGAAATTCGATTACAAGAATGCCTGCCACTAATCCTGTCAAAAATAATACAATGAAGAATCCAAGAACCAGATTCGGAAGTATCTTCCACCCTTGCTTCCATCCATCTTTTGGCGTGACTGCCAGATTAAATGTACAGCCGCCGAATTCAAACGTATATGTAACCGGATTTGTCAAATCTTCTTTCGAAAAGGATAATCTCTCACGTTCTTCCGAAAGCGGAGAAACCGTCTTGGTCAAGCAGTAATCATACCCAAAATCCGTAAGAGCCTGCACCGACTCTTCAAAAATTTCCGGAACCCGGATAATCACTATGGTAAATCCCCAGAATACAGGATTCCCATCCGCCGCCTCAAGATAGACAGGATAGCGAACTACAATTCCACGACCTCCCTGCTTTAAATCAAATGGTCCCTGCATCGTTACACATTTGTTATCTCTTCCATAGCGGCAGATTTCCCCACGGTTTTCATCATGAAGCAGGTCTATCTTTCCTGCCTCATTTCCTTCCGCCGGGTAAATCTCTGTGACAACCCCATCCGGTGCAATCTGTATGCTTTGAACAAAATCTGACATCAGATTCTCAGATACCTTTTCAAAATTGTCAATTGTCCCATCCCCGCTGATTATGATCGCTTTCAGTGCATCGGCAATAGCAACTCCGCGGTTCATATCGTCGCGCAGTCGTTCCGCATAGGTGCTTGCATTCAGCTCCGTAATCATCCGCACCTGTTTTCGGTTTGTATCATAAGAATGATGTATAAATGCTGTCAAAATCAAACATCCGACTACAAAAGTCAGCAACGGAAGCATCCATTTTTTATTATATTGTTTCTGAAGGAATCGCATTGTTTCGTCTGTCTCCTCCATCTGCATCCGATTTCGTTCGGTTCCATAAATTGTCCTATATTCTATCGCATTTTTTCCCATTTGACAATCCGATGATTTTCTCCAACTCCGTCAACTTCCGATATTTCTCTCTAATACTTCTGTTATTTTCTCTTCAATCACATACATGATGATTGTCGTCACGCAGTTTTTCGTTATGCTATTGGGGGATTTTTTCAAATCCATTATTTTTTTCCCAAGCAGTTTTGTCGTTTCCGGTTGCCGTTGGGGAAAAATCTCTTATTTGAAAATTTTACCCAATCATTTTTCATATATTTGCCTAAATGCTTGGGGAGATTTTTCTTATTTTTCATTTTTCACCCAATTGCAGTTTATTTTTCTGATTGGAATTGGGTAGGTTTTTCAAAACAGCAAAATTTCCCCCAATATGGTTAAGTATGGCAGATATGAATAGGCTTACAAGCCATGCCCCATTCACAGCCCTTCGGGCTGTTTCATGGACGGCTGGCGCCGTATAAAACAGCAAAAATAAACGCCCCTGCAAGTAAACTTGCGGAGCGTTATTTTTACTGTTTTGCATGGCTTGTAGCTTAACCAAAGTACCTCTTAAGTAATCCCTCTAATGCTTTGCCATGTCTTGCCTCGTCTCTTGCCATCTCATGAACCGTGTCATGGATTGCATCCAGATTATTCTTCTTTGCACATTTTGCAAGATCAACCTTTCCTGCTGTTGCGCCATATTCGCAGTCAACTCTCCAAGCAAGGTTCTTCTTGGTAGAGCTTGTCATGTTTGGCTCTAAGTCCTCACCTAACATCTCAGCAAACTTTGCTGCATGCTCTGCTTCTTCGTAAGCTGCCTTCTCCCAGTAGAGACCGATCTCCGGATAGCCTTCACGATGTGCGATTCTTGCCATGCAAAGGTACATACCAACCTCTGAGCACTCACCATTGAAGTTTGCTTTAAGCTGATCGAAGATAAACTTCTTATCCTCGTCGCTGATTTCCGGGTTGTTCTTAACAGTAGAAGCATATACGCCAAACTCATGCTCTGCAGCCAGTGTCATCGCTCCGTCTTCTACTTTCTTGAACTTATCTGCGCCAGCATGGCAGATTGGGCACTCTGCCGGAGCTGCGTCACCTTCATAAACATATCCACATACTGTACATACAAATTTCATAATAAATCTCCTTTCATTCTTCCACATGTTTATACACATGATATACTTTGCTATAATATCTGCAATTATACAAAATGATACTTGCAAGAACTGATTGATCCACATTTTCTAAATCAGTAATGATTATCATTTTTGTTATTGTTAATATAGCACACCATATTCTGACTGTCAACCTGTATTTTCATAATTTACAGATTTTTCACAATTACATCCTATCATGCCGCCGGATTATTTCATATGTGTTTTCACATTCCACTGGCTCGTGCAAGTGTAGCCGCACAATACGCACGCTCTTATCTATATATAGTCCCATGATTTCACACATCAACATATGTACAAGCATTTCCATTGCTTACCACATTAAAAATGAGGTCCTATGCATCCATAGAACCTCATCGGATACACAAATTGTTTCATCGCCATGCCACTGTCACAATTCATGTATCTTATTATCCAAGCATATTATTTACAACTTCATCCAGATGCATACCATTCGAGCCTTTGATCAGCACGATATCTTCCGGCTGCATCACAGAAAGCAGATACAAAGCAACCTCGCCGTTGTCCTTGAAGCTGTAACAGTTGATATCAGAATTACTGTCCTGTACGCCCTGCATGATATGCTGTGCCAGATCCCCGACTACGACCAGCTCATCGATTTTCTTCGTCGCCACGTATTTTCCGACTTCATAATGATACTGCTCTGCATTTTCACCAAGCTCGAACATATCGCCAAGCACCGCGATTTTCTTACCGGTTGTCTCCAGATCCTCCAGCACATCCAGACTTGCCTTCATGGAATCCGGACTTGCATTATAAGTATCATCGATGATCGTGTATTTACCCGGAACACGGATCAGCTTCTGGCGAAGCCCCTTGAACTCGGAAAGTCCGGCTGCTGCCTTCTCCAGATCCAATCCCATATAATCTGCGATCGCAAGACCGACCAGTGAATTTCCGACATTGTGCTTGCCAAGTGCGTTGAGCCGCACATGCACACGCGTGTCTCCATGCACGAAATCATATACATACTGGTAATCTTCCATATGCAGATTCTCCGCCCGGTAATCGCAGTCCGCACCAGTGCCGTATGTAAATGTACGGACGCCGGTATCACCTTTCACTTCTGCAAGCAGTGCATCATCGCCATTTAGGAACAGCACACCATCCGGTCTCATATGATTGATAATCGACAACTTCTCTTTGCGGATATTCTCACGCGTCTTCATAAATTCGATATGCGCAACACCGATCATCGTCACGACACAGATATCCGGCTTCACCATGTCAGACAGAATCTCCATCTGTCCCGGTTCGCTGATACCCATTTCAAGCACGGCTGCCTCTGCGTTCTCGTCAATCCGTCGAAGGGTCAGCGGCACACCGATCTGGGAATTCAGATTGCCCTCGGTCTGGTAGACATTTAAGCATCCCGAAAGCACGGTTGCGATCATCTGTCTCGTTGTCGTCTTTCCAACACTTCCGGTCACACCGATAACCGGCTTCTTAAACTTCCTGCGTATATAAGCGCCGATATCCTGCAATGCCTTTTCTGTATCACTCACGTAGACAAACGGCTTCTCCGATACAACAATATCGGTATGCTGTGATGTCAGGGTTGCCGCACCTGTGTGAAGTGCGCTCTCGATAAAACGATGCGCATCGACCCGCTCCCCGATGATCGGGACAAACAAATCGCCCGGCTTGATCTCCTTGGAATTGATGCAGACATCTTTGATCTCTGTATTTTCATCGCCACACAGCAATACGCCGCCTGTTGCTTCCAATATATCCTTTATCGTTAATCTGTACATAACGTCCTCCCGATTGGAATTACCATTTATAAACTATACTATTCGCCAAAGACTTCGCTGTTTCTTCATCCTTCAGGATTGTAACCAATGTGAGTGCAAATGCAATCGCTGTTCCAACGCCCCGGCTTGTCACGAAGTTTCCGTCGACAACGACCGGCTGCTCCTGCCAGTTTGCACCAAGCAGCTTGTCCTCCATGCCCGGATAGCAGGTTGCATTCTTTCCTTCGAGAAGTCCCATCTCTCCATAGATGGTTGGTGCTGCACAGATTGCTGCAAGCAATTTTCCTTCCTTGTCTGCTTTCCGGATCAGATGTGCCAGACCTTCATGCGCCTTTAAGTGCAGGGTTCCCGGCATACCGCCCGGAAGCACGATCACATCCGGATCGTCCTGCTCTTCAAAGAGCTTATCTGCCAGCACGGGAATCTTCCGTGCACCGACGATTTCCTTTCGTCCCATAATTGATACCATATCTGTCTCGATGCCTGCGCGCCGCAGCAGATCTACAACGGTCAGCCCTTCGACCTCTTCAAAACCATCTGCAAGATATACATTTACTTTACTCATATGCATCCTCCTTGCCCTGCGCATCATGAAACCGGTTGATTTCCGACCCGCAAACATGTATATTCATATTCTAAAATTCCACTTTCCTTCTATTATAAAATACATTATAATTTACAAGGAATTATTGATTGGTTATGGTTTTACGAATTTGTATCTAACAAATGTTACAATTCCATCCCATAATTACATGTAGTATATAATAGTTTGTGGAAATCTTCAAGATATTCCAGACACGGAGGAACAAAATATGGAAATCGAACGCAAATTTTTATTTCATAAACTGCCAGATCAGCTAGACACATATCCACATTACGGCATCGAGCAGGCATATGTGACGACCAATCCGGTGATCCGGGTACGCAAGAAAACCTTATACGGCGCAGCATCTGCAGTCTCTGATTACCAATATGTCCTGACTGTCAAAAGTAGTGGTATGTTAGCCCGACAGGAATTTGAGCTTCCGATTGACGAAGCTGCTTACCGGACACTCTGCGCCAAAGCAGACGGCAATGTGATTGCGAAAACGCGCTATAAGATTCCGCTTAATCAGGGGCTTACCTTAGAGCTTGATATCTTCGAAGGATTGTTTGATGGGCTTGTTATGGGCGAAGTGGAATTCCCGGATGAAGAAACAGCCAAGAACTACACCTTACCGGATTCTTTTGCAGTGAAAAAAGAAGTGACGTATGATACGCATTTCCACAACAGTACGATGAGCGTGATGCGCAAAGAAGAAATCGCACAGTTTATACAGTCACTTTCTGCATAATTAACGTTATTTTCAAACGAAACATCCCCGGAGATTTTGGGTGGTTAACCATGTCTCCGGGGATATTATTTGTTCTGTAAAAAGTTCAATTATTGCACATTCGCATTATACAATTCCTTAAAATAAGAATCCGTATGTAATAGTTCTTCAAAAGTCCCTTGTCCAACAATCTTCCCTTCTCTAAAGAGAATAATTCTGTCAAAACCGGCAATGGAATTCAATCTATGCGCAATCGCAATGACCGTTTTATCTTTCATTAATCATATTCATTTTTACTTTTGATGATACAATATCCTCTTTTGCACTACGGGTTTTCTTTATTTCACTCGGAAACTGTTTGCTCATACGGAACACCAGCATTTCCATAAAGCCCCTGACCAGAAAATGATTGAATAGCTCCTCACTGTTCAGAATCTTTTCTTTTATTTTGTATAGAAACTTTAGTAGAATATTGGTTATTATAAAAATAAGTATATAGCCTACAAACAATATGTAAGTAATTTTTTTATCAATCTTCAAAATAAAATATACACTAAAAACAATAGTAGGAAGTAAATCACGAATCAAACGCAACCAGAAATTGAATACTACATTTCTGCCTGCGGATGAACCATTCTCAATCCTTTGAACAAGTTTTCCAGTACCTATTTTCTGATATTCCGTATAATCGATTGTACTTATTTTTCTAAGCGATAAAAGCTTAAAATCCAGATAAATACCATACTCCAATTTCTTTTCCGGATAATTATCCAGATAATTCATACAATAATTTACCAGCAAAATAAGACCGTAGGTTATAACTCCTGCAAATGTAAGTGTTCCAGCCGCCAATCCGTCAATAACCTTCTGAAAATAGTCCGTTTTGTAATTAGCCATAAATGCATTAAATATACCTAGTCCAATGTAAGCCAATACCCACAATTTGTTATTCTTTAGAATTTCTTTTATATAGCGCATAACTGTACTCCTTTAATATTATATTTCAATCATTTGGACAGTACAGTTAACGACTGCTAGCAAGTTTATTTTCACCTCAGCACAATCTGCCAACAGTTTACATCAACTGTACTGAGTAGATACCTCGAATAAATTTCATATCCGCTTCACCTCTTTTTAAAGTTTTATTCTTTTTTATTTTCCCGTGTTTCCAGTACTTCTGTGGTAATTATATCCACATCATATTCTGGAGCATGTTTCTTCACGATATCGTAAATTGGCTGGATATCTTTGACAGATTCTTCGAGTTCATCCGCAATCTGTTCAAGTGTTTTATTCTTCTGCAATACAGCGGTTCACCGCATCTCTGATTGCAACCTCATAATCCTTCTCGCCCTTTTTTGCCTTTGCGAGATTCTCATTTACATATCCAACAAATATCATATACTCCCGCAATGTCTGGCTCCGCTTCTTCAAATCCTCATTATTCCCCGGATTGATATTATACACGGTACACGTCACTTTTGTACTCTCTGTTTGCCATATTTCGTCCTCCTTTGGCTTTCGCAGGAG
>OHWC01000166.1_pt1 | contig 40342 bp, 30 predicted proteins | sample 1579541 | NCBI WGS metagenome assembly OHWC01 (sample SAMEA3882551, study PRJEB24775) | human gut metagenome | biome: human-associated habitat; feature: intestine environment; material: feces | place: Netherlands | collected 2009/2010
GCAGTTACTTTCGGCTCGGAGAGGATCTTCGTTGCCTCCTCCTCGCTGTAGTCAACGGCAACACCTTTCGTGATAATCTGCAGTTTTCCGGCTGCGCTCTCAAAGTAGAGATCTACATTTTCCGGATCGAATTTTGCTCCGGAGTAACCCATCGCGCAGAGGATTCTTCCCCAGTTGGCGTCATGGCCGAAGATTGCCGCTTTCGTCAGACTCGATGTGATGACGGATTTTGCCAGTGTCACGGCCTGCTCTTTGCTCTCGGCTCCCTGAATCGTCACTTCGAACAGTGCGGTTGCGCCCTCGCCGTCGCCTGCGATGTGCATCGCCTGTGTTTTATTGACTTCAAAGAGTGCTTCTTTGAAAATCTTGTAATCCTCGTTTTCTTCCGTAATTTCCGGGTTTCCGGCAAGACCGTTTGCCAGAAGGAGAACGGTATCGTTTGTGGAAGTATCACCGTCTACGGAAACCATGTTGTAGGTGTCCGGTACGACTTCGCTCAGTGCTTTCTGCAGCATCTCTTTCGAAATATTGGCATCGGTTGCCACAAAGCTCAGCATGGTGCACATATTCGGATGGATCATGCCGGAGCCCTTGCACATACTGCCGATCGTTACGGTTTTTCCGCCGATTTCGATCTGAACAGCAACTTCCTTCGGCTCGGTGTCGGTTGTCATGATCGCCTGTGCTGCTGTAGCTGCGGCTTCTCTTGTAGCTGCAAGCTGCGGTTTCAGCATTTCCACGCCGGCTGCGATCTTATCGATCGGGATCTGTTTTCCGATAACACCGGTCGATGCAACGAGAACGAAGTCCTCTGGAATGGAAAGTGCAGCCGATGCTGCCTCTGCGGTTTTTCTGCAGTAGCCATAGCCCTCCTCGCCGGTGCATGCATTGGCGATTCCGCTGTTGCAGACGATTGCCTGTGCGGTTGGATGGTTGTATACAATCTCCTGGTCCCATTTGACCGGAGCTGCTTTTACGATGTTTGTAGTAAAGGTTCCTGCTGCTACGCACGGTACCTCGCTGTAGACAAGTGCCATATCCTTTACGCCCTGTTTTTTAATTCCTGCTGCGCCGCCTGCTGCCTGAAAACCTTTTGCAGCAGTGATGCCTCCTTCAATCTTTTTCATTCTTTTATCCTCACTTTTCGTAAATTCCGTCTGTTGTCTGCTTCTGTCTTTTTTACGGGAACATCGGCGGCATGCACAGGCCTTCGTTTTCCGGCAGGCCGAACATCAGGTTCATATTCTGTACCGCCTGTCCTGCTGCGCCTTTGACCAGGTTGTCCATCGCACCCATCATGATGATTCGTTTCGTTCTCGGATCGATCTTGAAGTTGACATCCACATAGTTGCTTCCCTCGACCCATTTCGTCTGCGGGCAGACATCCTTATCGAGAACACGTACAAACTGCTCGTTGGCATAATACTTATCATAAACGGCTTTAACCTCTTCGTAAGTCACATCTTTTTTCAGGGATGCATATGCCGTTACGAGAATGCCGCGGTTCATCGGAACAAGATGCGGGGTGAAGTTCAGGGTGATCGGGTAGCCGGCTGCATAGGAAAGCTGCTCCTCGATCTCCGGTGTGTGGCGGTGGCCGGCAACGCCGTATGCCTTGATGTTTTCATTGACCTCACAGTAGAGGTTGTCCACTTTCGCTCCTCTTCCTGCTCCGGAAGTTCCTGATTTTGCATCAATAATGATGGTGTTTCCATCAATCAGATCTTCCTTTAATAAAGGATAAATCGAAAGAGTTGAGCAGGTCGGATAGCATCCCGGGTTTGCCACGATGCGCGCCTGTTTTACTTTCTCACGGTTGATCTCGCACAGTCCGTAAACTGCCTCGTCGATATACTGCGGGGATTTATGCTCGATCTTGTACCACTCTTCATACGTTTTTACATCTTTAATACGGAAATCGGCGCTCAGGTCGATGACCTTTACTTTCGAAAGAATTTCATCATTTACCAGGGAAGCACAGAGTCCCTGCGGAGTTGCTGTAAAAATGACGTCTACTTCCTTTGCAAGCTGCTCCATGTTGTCGTCCTTGCAGACATCGTCTACTAACTGAAACATATTCTGGTAAACCGACGCATATTTCTTATCGATATAGCTTCTGGAACCATACCATTTAATCTCCACATCTTTGTGTCCCAGGAGAATACGCACCAGCTCGCCTCCTGCATATCCTGTAGAACCGATAATTCCTGCTCTGATCATACCTTTTTCTCCTTTTTTCTTTCGCCCGTTTTCTTGTCTTGCCGGACATTTTTTCTTTTCTCTTTATGATAGCTCAATTATTTTCTTTTTTCAATGAAAAATCTTTGTTTTCTGCTGTCATATACCGTCGATTGCATAAGTATACACCTCAAATGTATATTATGCAAGTTTTTTTTGAATTTCTGAAAAAAAGCTTGCATAATCCTGTCGTATGATGTATATTTTAGTCATTGACGATGCACCGCGCATATAGGTGCACGAGAAATCCAAGGAGGATCTTACATTATGAAAGAAAAAGTTGTACTTGCCTATTCCGGCGGACTTGATACTACTGCCATTATTCCGTGGCTGAAAGAGACCTTTGACTACGAAGTAATCTGCTGCTGCATCGACTGCGGCCAGGGAAACGAGCTGGTTGGCCTCGATGAGAGAGCAAAACTTTCCGGCGCTTCCAAATTATATATCGAAAACGTTATCGACGAGTTCAGTGAAGACTTCATCATGCCATGCGTAAAAGCAGGCGCTGTTTATGAGAACAAATACCTGCTCGGTACTTCCATGGCACGTCCGGTTATCGCAAAGAAACTCGTTGAGATCGCAAGAAAAGAAGGTGCTGTTGCCATCTGCCACGGCGCTACCGGTAAAGGAAATGACCAGATCCGTTTCGAGCTCGGCATCAAAGCCCTTGCTCCGGATATCAAAGTAATCGCTCCTTGGAGAATGACCGATGTATGGACCATGCAGTCCCGTGAAGACGAGCTGGCTTACTGTAAAGCACACGGCATCGACCTTCCGTTTGATGCAAACCACAGCTACAGCCGTGACCGTAACCTGTGGCACATCAGCCATGAGGGACTTGAGCTTGAGGATCCGTCCAACGAGCCGAACTACGACGATCTTCTCGTACTGACCACTCCTCCGGAAAAAGCTCCGGACGAAGGCGAGTACGTAACCATGACCTTTGAGGCCGGCGTTCCGAAGACCTTAAACGGAAAAGAAATGAAAGTTTCTGAAATCATCACCGAGCTGAACAAGCTGGGCGGAAAACACGGCATCGGTATTGTTGATATCGTTGAGAACCGTGTTGTCGGCATGAAATCCCGCGGTGTTTATGAGACTCCTGGCGGAACCATCCTGATGGCTGCACATGAGCAGTTAGAGGAGCTGATTCTCGACCGTGAGACCCTGAAAACAAAGAAAGATCTCGGAAACCTGCTTGCTGAGGTTGTTTACGAAGGAAAATGGTACACTCCTCTGCGCGAGGCAATCCAGGCATTCGTTGATGTAACCCAGAAATACGTAACAGGCGAAGTAAAATTCAAACTGTTCAAAGGCAACATCATCAAAGCCGGCGAGTCTTCTCCGTACAGCCTGTACAATGAGTCTCTTGCTTCCTTCACCACCGGCGATCTCTACGATCACCACGATGCAGACGGATTCATCACACTGTTCGGTCTGCCGCTGAAGGTTCGTGCGATGAAAATGCAGGAGCTGGAGAAAAACAACAACAAATAAGATCTGATCCTATGGATTCCCAAAAGAAAGCGGACTCGCTCCGCTTTCTTTTTTTGCATGCAAAAAGGACCCGCCCATTTCAGGCAGGTCCCTTTGTTTATTCGTAATATGCGTCGATTCCGTCCGCAATTCCCTGTGCCATCTTGTTTCGGTAATCCTCGGTTGCCATCAAACGGTCCTCGGAAGGATTGCTCATGAAGCCAAGCTCAATGATCGTGACCGGAATGGTACTCCAGTTGATGCCGCTCATGGAATCGGTGTAAATCACATCGCGGTTCTTCGCACCGGTGTCTTTGCAGAATGCTGCGATCATCTTCTGGGAGAGCTTCTGGCTCTTGCTGACCACATCACCGGAAAGATACGTATTTCTGCTGCTCGGTGCCATCGTAAGTGCTCCGTAAACCGACTGGTTCGAATCGCCGTTCGCGTGTACACGCACGAGAATGTCTGCTCCGTTCTGCGCGGCAAGTTTTGCACGCTCGGAATTGCTGATATTGACGTCGTGCGTCTCGCGGATCATGTAAACATCGTAGCCGCGCTCCTCAAGGATATCGCGTACCTTTAAGGATACCGCAAGGTTCAGCTCATACTCATTGATGCCGGTTGCCACACCGCATGTTCCGGAAGCAACCTTCGCCTTATAGGTCGATGATCCCGGTCCGATCGGCTCTTTCTCGCTGTTTCCTCTTCTCTGGTGTCCTGCGTCGATTGCCACGCAGATATTTTTGCTGTTCCGGCGGACACCGTTTTTATCAACGTAATAGCCGTCGATGTAGGTATCCTTATAGATGCCGCCCCAGCTTCGGAAGTAATACGTTTTTCCGTCCACTTCCTGCCAGCCGTTCTTGTAAATACCGCCCCAGCTCCGGAAGTAATACGTTGCGCCTTTGATCGTTACCCACTGGCTCTTATACATGCCGCCCCAGCTCTGCAGGTAATACCAGTTATTATCATACCACAGCCATTCACTGTGCATCATTTTGCCGTCCTGCCTCAGATAATACCAGTTCTTGTCATACAGCAGCCAGCCTTCCCCTTTTGGGGTTCCGTTGCTGTCCATGTAATACCAGTCACTGCCCTTGGCCGCCCAGGCGTTCACGCGCATGCCGCCCCAGCTTTCAAAGTAATAATCAACGCCGTCAATCGTCTGCCAGCCGGTACTCATCACACCGTCTGCGTCTACATGGTACGTTCTTTTATCATGCACAAACCACTGATTCGTTCTGAGACTTCCGTCCTCATTCAGATAGTACCATGTTCCGCCGACTTTTTTCCAGCCCTGGAATCCGGCTCCGCCCCAGCTCTCGAAGTAGTAGAGCGTTCCGTCAATCTTCTGCAGTCCGGTGCTCATCACACCGTTTTCATCTACATGGTATGTTCTCTTGTCGTGAACGAACCATTCATTCGTTTTGACGCTTCCGTCCTCGTTCAGATAGTACCATGCCCCGCCGACTTTTTTCCAGCCTTTGTATCCGGCTCCGCCCCAGCTCTCAAAATAATAGAGCTTTCCGTTGACCATCGAAAGACCCGTGCACATGATTTCGTCTGCATTCAGATAATATCTCCGGTTCAGATGGGTGATCCACTCGCTGGCGGCCATCGTGCCGTCCTCTTTTCTGTATTTCCAGCTTCCGTCCTCCTGTTTCACCCAGCCGGCAGGAAGTTTCTCTTCCGGCTCCTGTTCGTTGTCCTCACCTGGAATCGTAACAGCCGGCGTCTCGTTTTCCGAAGTACCGCTCTGCTCCTGCACTGCCGCTTCCTCATCCGAATTCTGCTCGGAACTTTCCGTCTCATCCTGCTGCCAGGTTACGGCCGTGCCGTCATTTTCTGCTGCGCTTACCCTTGCCGGAAGCGCCCAGCCTCCTGCCGCAACGACCGCTGCGATCAGCAGTGCTGCGATTTTCTTTTTTGCCATCTGGTTTTCCTCCTTTTATCGCGCCATCTGGTAAATCTCATATACTTCCTGTGCGCCCAGCTTGCGGATGCGGGACAGTTTTACAGTGTCCTGCTGTGTTGCATCCATGGAAAGGGCACGCAGATCCTCATCCGACGGGTTCGGGATATCAAGCTCATGCAGGGAGGTCGGCATGCCGAGCGAATGGAAGAACGCTACTGTGCGCTCAATGCCTTCCGTTGCCCGTTTGTGATCGCTTCCCTCTGTGATGCCCCAGACTTTTTCTGCAAACCGTGCAAACCGCCAGAGAACCGTCTCATCATCGTACTGGTATTTCGCCCAGGCACCCCAGACTGCCGCCAGGGATGCGCCGTGTGCTACATCGTATTTTGCACTTAACGCATGGCCGAATTTATGTACCGAAAAATCTTTGCCGCGTCCGCACTCCGTCAGTCCATTGTGTGACAGACTTCCGCACCACATGATTTCCGCCATCGCATTGTAATCGGATGGGTTTTCCAGAACCTTCGGTCCGTTTTTGATTACGGTACGGAGGAGTCCCTCTGCGATCTCGTCCGTCATCTCGCACTGGCTCTCCGGAATGAAATAGCGCTCCATCGTGTGCATCATGATGTCGGTTACGCCGCAGGCAATCTGGTATTTCGGCAGGGTTGCTGCCAGCTCCGGATTCATGATGGCAAATTTGCAGCGGTTGAACGGCGTGTTGATGCCGGCCTTTTTGCCGATTGCCTCGTTTGTCAGAACGGCTGAATCGCTCATCTCGCTTCCGGCTGCCGGTATCGTCAGAACCGCTCCTACCGGGAGAGATTTTGTCAGCGGTACTTTTTTCGTCCAGATATCCCAGAGTGCCTCCGCCGGATTTGCAGCTCCATGCGCAACGGCTTTTGCGGTGTCAATCGAGCTTCCGCCGCCGACGGCAAGAATAAAGTCTGCCTGCATTTCCACTGCTTTTTTCACACCCTCCTCGGCAAGGGCAAGTCTCGGGTTTGGTTTTACGCCGCCAAGCTCTTCAAAGGCAAGGCCTTCTTTTGCAAGAGATGCTTCCACTCGGTTCAGAAGACCGCTCCGTTTCGCACTTCCGCCTCCGTAAACGACGAGCACCTTTGTGCCGCCCCATTTCTTTACCTCAGCGCCTGCCTGGTTTTCGGTCTCTTTTCCGAACACGACTTCCGTCGGGGTATACTGTATAAACTGATCCATCTTCTTATTTCCTCCCTGCATTTTTATTCTTCATAAATCCGTACGTTTCCCGAGCTTACACGGTAAAGATCGTCTCTCCTGTTTTCCAGAGACGGGATTTCATTTCTTGTCCGCTCCAGCCCTTCCGGATCCAGCTCTGCGATGAGTACCTGCGGGGTATCATCTGCCTCCGCAAGAATTTCGCCGTCCGGCGCAATGATCATGGAATGGCCGTACGCCTCAAACCGCGCTTTCTGGCCGCACTGGTTGGCGGCGAGCACGTAGCATCCGTTTTCAATGGCGCGCGTGCGCAGCAGTACTTCCCAGTGGCGCTCTCCCGTTGCTTTCGTAAAATCCGCCGCTATCAGAAATGCATCTGCTCCGGAGGATGCCATCAGCCGGTACTGTTCCGGAAAGCGGATATCGTAGCAGATGCTCATGCCGAACAGGCCAAGCGCCGTGTCCGCAAGAACAATTTCATTTCCCGGGCAGATCTCGCGTGATTCTTCGCAGGAGACACTGCCCGGAATATTTACGTCAAACATATGTATTTTGCTGTATTCTGCAATCGTTTCTCCATCTGGTCCGAACAGAAACGACGTGTTGGACGGACGCCCCGGATGGCGCCGTACCGTCATGCTGCCGCAGTGCAGATAGACACCGTACCGTTTGGCAAGGCTGGAAAACCGGCGGCTTACGTAGCCCGGCACTGCACTTGCGTGGCCCGGCATGTCTGCTCCCGTGTATTCTGCGGTCTCCGGGAAAAGAATCAGCTTCGCTCCCTGTTCCGCCGCCTCCCGCACATACTGCTCGGCCATACGCATATTTTCATTCATATCCGGCCCGGAATCCATCTGCACCAGGCCTGCAATTATTTTTTCCATCTTTTTGTCCCCTCGTTTCACATGTTAGCTTGTGATTTTTCCACTCATACTCTCGTTTATTATATCGCATATTCCCCAAAACAGCTACCCAAATTCGCAATTTTCATACCTTTTGCAGCTTTTATTTTTTAATTTTTGAAAATAACAATTGACAAATCTGGAAAACAGGAGTATCTTAGAACCATAAGCTGTCGTGTTCGATCAGATGCGGCAGAAAAAATCATGAAAGGAGAACACCACTTATGTTCCATCTTATTTATGCATCCAGCGTAAAACAGAATAAACTTCGTATGGCGATCAAACCAGGTGGCTGCCCTTCTTTCGAAATTCTTTGTAAGCATTAACTCTGCATAACAAATCTCTATGCATTCTTTATGCCTGCTATTTCGCACAGAAGGCGCGGTACGTCGATACTGCGGCTTTTTTTATTGCTATAAACAGTACGAAACCGTTCTTTCCGGCTTCGCTCCGTTTCCGGCAGGCAGATTCCGCGGTCTTCTTACCGCATCGATTCCCTTCTTTTATATACAAACGCAGCCTTCGCTTTCGTTTCCCGTTGTTCCGTTCCCACACTTACGGAGCTTTTGAAAGCCTATGTTCTGCCAGACACCCAAACGACATCAATGAGGAGGTTTTAACATTCATGAAGAAAAATCCAATCGGTAAGTACCTGCTCCAGAACTGGTACTACTACGTTTTCGCTTTTGGTTCCATGGCCTTAAGTGTCTTTCTCGATATGCTCGCGCCGCTTGTCACGCTGCACATCGTGGATGACGTGCTGGTCAGTCACAAAATGGAACTGCTCTGGAAATACCTTGCCGCCTTTCTTCTGATCGGTGCCGCAAAAGCCCTGTTTCAGTACATCAAAGAATTTTTATTCGATGTCAGCAGCGTCCGCGTCGCCAGCCAGATGAGGGACAACCTGTTCCGCCACGTCCAGCGGCTTTCGGTGGAATACTTTGACAAAAACAATACCGGCGAACTCCTCGCCCGCGTGCGCGATGACGTCGACCGGATCTGGGATATCTTCGCCTTTGCCGGCATGCTGATCTTAGAAGGCCTGATCTGTATCATGATGGCAATGGTCAGTATGGTCAAACTGGATCTGCCGCTGACACTCGTCTCCGTGGCGATCCTTCCTTTCGTCGCAGGCATCGCAATCCGCCTCGAAAAAGAACTCGACCGTGTCTACGATGCGATCAGCGAGGAAAACGCCGTCATGAATACCGTTGCACAGGAAAATCTCGCCGGTGTCCGCACCGTCAAATCCTTTGCACGGGAACCGTATGAGATCAAAAAATTCCGGAAACACAATCAGAAATACTGCGATCTCAACATGGATCAGGCGCGCGTCCTGATGAAATACGATCCCGCCATCTCGTTTCTTACGAAGCTGATGCGCGTGCTCGTCCTTCTCGCGGGCGGCTACGGTGTCATCCACGGACGCATTACGCTCGGTGTTTTAACGGCCTTTATGGAGTACACCTCCAAGATCACCTGGCCGATCGAAAACGTCGGCTGGCTCGGCAACTGCTTCGCTTCTGCGATTGCTTCCAACAAGAAGCTGAACAAAATTCTCGCAGAGGAGCCGCAGATCGCAGAACCGGAAAATCCGGTGGAGCTTTCAAAACTTCCGGGTGACCTGGAATTCCATCACGTCGATTTCTCCCTGCATGACACACCGATTCTGCAGGATATCGACTTTACCTTAAAGCAGGGCCACACACTCGGCATCATGGGTATGACGGGTTCCGGAAAAACAACCATCGTCAATCTGCTCGAGCGTTTTTACGATGTCACCGACGGTTCCATCTGTCTCGACGGCCACGACATCCGCACCCTGCCGCTGCGCACCGTGCGCGATACTTCTTCCGTCGTCATGCAGGACGTCTTCCTGTTCTCAGACACGATTTCTGAGAATGTCCGCCTCGGCAGCCGCAGCACAATGAAATCCGAAGAGGTACATAACGCCGTCTCCGCTGCGTGTGCTTCCGAGTTCGTCGATCACCTTTCCGATCAGTACGAAACGGTCATCGGCGAGCGCGGCATGGGACTTTCCGGCGGTCAGAAGCAGCGTCTTTCCATCGCACGCGCCCTGGCAAAACAGGCTCCGATCCTCGTACTGGATGATTCCACCTCGGCGCTCGATATGGAGACCGAATACGAAATCCAGAGCCATCTCGCCGAGAAAAAAGATGTTTCCAAGATCATCATTGCCCACCGCATTTCTTCGGTGCAGAATGCCGATGAGATCCTGTATCTCGATCACGGACGCATCGCCGAGCGCGGCACGCATGAGAGTCTGATGGCACAGAAAGGCCTGTACTACTCCACCTGGGAGACTCAGTACGGTGATTACCATAAAGCAAAGGCAGCCCTCGAGCAGGCACTTCCTGCCAATGCTTAATTCAATTTAATCTGTTACCCGACAACTTCTGTATTTACTTACCCGTTAAGAGAGGAACAATACGATTATGGCTATCAATTCCAGTAAAGTAGATGAAGAGCAGAAAGAGGTCTTAAAGAGCGCGACCATCCGCCGCCTCTTCTCCTACTTAAAAAATTATAAACGCCAGGTTGCCGTCGTTCTCGTGGTTCTCGCCGTTACCATCGCGATTTCCACTGTGAACCCGCTGCTTCTGGAGTACGCCATCGACGTCAATATTGCGCAGAAAGACTGGCGTGGGCTTGTTGCCCTCTGCGTATTCATGGTTGTGATCAACCTGGTTTACGCGGCCGGTGTCCGCCTGCGGATGCTTCTGATGGCGCGTATTACCAACAACATTCTTCTGGAAATCCGTGACGAGCTCTACACGCATATCCAGACCTTAAGCTTCAGTTTTTTCGATACCCGCCCGGCCGGAAAGATTCTGGCGCGCATCATCGGCGATGTCAACTCGTTAAAGGATGTGCTGAACGACGGTGTCACAAAGCTGATTCCGAACATTCTCACGATCATCGCCATTCTGGTGATCATGATGATCAAAAACATCTGGCTCTCCTTAAGTGCGATTCTCGTGCTGCCGCTGATCGCTATCGGCATGTATTTTATTCAGATCGTCGCACATAAGAGATGGCAGACGTTCCGGAAAAAATCTTCCAATGTTACGGCGTATATCCACGAGGACTTCTCCGGTATCCGCATCATCAAGAGCTTTACCGCAGAGCAGGAATCGCAGGGCGAGTTTGACCGGCTTCTTCTTGAGCATCAGAACTCCTACATCCATGCGGTCCGCCTGGCGGATGGTTTTTCCGCTGTGATCGAGGTGACCTGGGGCATCGGAACGTTTCTTCTGTATTTTATCGGTATTTCCGTGCTCGGCGTGGATGCCGTTCCGATCGGTACGTTCACGGCGTTTGCGATGTATCTGACGATGTTCTGGGATCCGATCCAGAACCTGGCCAGTTTTTACAACAAGCTGATCACGAACCTTTCCGCTGCGGAGCGAATCTTTGAGATCCTCGACACACCGGCGGAGGTTGCCGACAAGCCTGGCGTCACAGAACTGCCGCCGATCAAAGGAGAAGTAACGTTCGACCACGTCAGCTTTGCCTACTCCGATGATCCGGACACGCTGGTTTTAAAAGATGTCAGCTTTACAGCGGCTCCCGGTGAGACGATCGCACTCGTCGGCCCGACCGGCGCTGGAAAGACGACCATTGTCAATCTGATCAGCCGTTTCTACAATATTACTTCGGGAACGGTCCGCGTCGACGGCCACAGCCTGACGGATGTCTCCATTAACAGCCTGCGTGCCCAGATGGGTGTGATGACACAGGACAACTTTCTCTTCTCCGGCACGATCCGCGACAACATTGCGTATGGAAAGCTCGATGCCACGGAGGAAGAAATCATTGCCGCCGCAAAGGCCGTGCATGCCCATGACTTTATCATAGAGCTGCCGGACGGCTATGACACCGAGATCAGCGAGCGCGGTGCCCGTCTTTCCAACGGCCAGCGCCAGCTTCTCGCCTTTGCCAGAACGATGGTGTCCGATCCGCGGATTCTGATTCTCGACGAGGCGACGTCCAGCATCGACACACAGACAGAAATTCAGGTGCAGCAGGGAATCGAAAGCCTGTTGAAGGGCCGTACCTCGTTCATCATTGCGCACCGTCTTTCTACTATTAAAAATGCGGACCGGATTTTCGTGATTGACCACGGAAAGATTTTCGAGCAGGGAACCCACGACGAACTGATGGCAAAGCAGGGTGCGTACTACCAGCTCTACCAGGCACAGTTCCGCCGGGTATCCTAAAATCAAGAAATTTTCTCAAAACTGCCTTTCTTTTTTACAGGGAAAGGCAGTTTTTTTCCCTCTTTTCTATAACTGGTTTTCCTTTCCTTGACAAATGAATCCTCCCTGCTATATGATGATAACTGATCTTTTTTCGGGGACATTTGTTCCCGTCTGCCGCTTCCCACTCCTGCGGCATTTGTCACGAAACAGTCTGATACGGAGCTTTTTCGAATGCCTCCGTGTTTTCTTTCAGAAAGGAGTATCATGACATTTTTTTCAAAAAAAACGTTACGCCTTCTCCTCCTTCCTGCCCTCCTTCTTCTGACGGGCTGTGCGGGATCCTCAAAAGAGACGGCGGATTCCCAGGAGAACACGAAACTCTCCGCCGTGGCTACGATTTTTCCGCAGTATGATTTTCTGCGCGCCATCGGCGGCGATCATCTCGATCTCCACATGCTGCTTTCCCCGGGTGCGGAAAGTCACTCGTTTGAACCGACACCGGGCGATATGATTACGGTTTCCGAATGTGATCTCTTCGTCTACGTCGGCGGCGATTCCGATGCCTGGGTCGAGACAATCCTTGATTCTGTCGATACCTCGAACAAAGAGGTAGTGACGCTGATGGACTGCGTTGACACCGTTGCCGAGGAAACCGTCGAGGGAATGGAGACCCACGGCCACGCACACGATCATGAGGACGAGGATGCGCACGACCATGAGGACGAAGATGCAGATCACGAGGATGTACACGACCATGAGGACGAGGATACACACGACGAATCTTCCCATGATCATGCGCACGAATCCCACGGCGAACAGGACGAGCACGTCTGGACCTCGCCGAAAAATGCAATGCGGATTGTCCAGAAGCTCTGTGATTCCCTCTGCCGCCTCGACCCGGAGCATGCGGATGAATACCAGGCAAACACCGCCTCGTATCTTGCTTCGCTTGCCTCCCTCGATGAGGAATTTTCCGATGTCACCGCAATTGCAAGCCGCCATACCATTGTTTTCGGCGACCGTTTCCCGTTCCGCTACTTTGCGGACACCTACGGCCTCGACTACTACGCGGCGTTTCCCGGCTGCTCCTCGGAATCCGAGGCAAGTGCCAAAACCCTTTCTTTTTTAATTGATAAAATCAAGGAAGAACAGATTCCCGTCGTTTTCCACACCGAGCTGTCCAATGAACAAATGACGGACTCCATCTGTGAGGCGACCGGCGCGAAAAAGCTGCTGCTTCATTCCTGTCACAATGTATCCAAAGATGATTTCGAAAGCGGCGCTACGTATCTCTCCCTCATGGAACAGAACGTTTCCGCATTAAAGGAGGCTTTAAACTAAATGGCTCTACTTACCTGCAGTGATGTCACCTTCTCCTACGAGGGCATCCCGGTCCTGACCGATGTCAACTTTGCCCTGGAAGCCGGCTCCTACCTCTGTATTGTGGGCGAGAACGGTTCCGGAAAAAGTACTCTGGTCAAGGGACTGCTTCACTTAAAAAATCCGTCCACCGGCTCGATCACAACCGGCGACGGGCTTCATCCAAGCGAGATCGGCTATCTGCCGCAGCAGACCGCCGCACAAAAGGATTTCCCGGCGAGCGTCTGGGAAGTCGTGCTGTCCGGCCGGCAGAACCACCCGCATTTCCCGCCGTTTTACACAAAGGCAGACAAAGAGGACGCGCTCCGCAATATGGAGCTTCTCGACCTCCTTCCATTAAAGAAACGATGCTACCGTGATCTCTCCGGCGGCCAGCAGCAGCGTGTGCTTCTCGCTCGTGCGCTTTGCGCCACAAAGAAACTGCTGCTCCTCGACGAGCCGGTCACTGGCCTTGACCCGGTCATGACAAACGAAATGTACCAGCTCATCCGCCGCATCAACCGCGAGCAGAACGTTACAATCATCATGGTTTCCCACGATATCCGCAATATTCTGCCGGACGCAACGCACATTCTCCAGCTCGACCAGAAGCAAGTCTTCTTCGGTCCGACGAACGAGTATCTGAAAACCGAGGCTGGAAAACAGTTTTTAGGAGGTGCCGACTTATGATTTCGAATCTGCTGAAAATGCTTTCTTATCCGTTTATGCAGCGTGCCCTTGTGGTCGGTATTCTCGTCTCGTTGTGCGCCGCACTGCTTGGCGTCAGCCTCGTGTTAAAGCGCTACTCCATGATCGGCGACGGCCTCTCCCATGTCGGATTCGGCTCTCTTGCGATTGCAACGGCACTCGGTTTTGCTCCGCTTGCCTTCACAATCCCTGTCGTCGTGCTTGCCGCCTTTCTGCTGCTCCGCATGAACGAATCCAGCAAGATCAAAGGCGACGCCGCCATCGGTCTGATTTCAAGCTCTGCGCTTGCGATCGGTGTCATCACGGTTTCGTGGTCGAGCGGCATGAACACCGATGTCAACAACTACATGTTCGGAAGCATCCTTGCGATGAGTGATGAGGACGTCGTTCTCTCCGTGGTGCTCTCCATCGTCGTGCTGCTCCTGTTCGTCCTGTATTACAACCGTATTTTTGCCGTCACTTTCGACGAGACATTTGCCAAAGCAACCGGTGTCCGCGCAGAGGTTTACAACATGCTGCTTGCATTCTTAACCGCTATCACAACCGTGCTCGGCATGCGCATGATGGGCGCGCTTCTGATCTCCAGCCTGCTGATTTTCCCGGCACTGACCTCGATGCGTCTCTGCCATACCTTCCAGAGCGTGGTGATCTGCTCCGCGGTTCTCTCGGTGGTGTGCTTCCTTCTTGGCATGTCCCTCTCGTTTTTCCTGTCCTCCCCTGCCGGAGCGACGGTCGTAATCGTGAACCTGCTGGCATTCCTGATCTTTTCTGCGATTGCCAGAATCCGCGAGCATACCGCATAAAAAGTTTCCGATCTGACCTGCTTTGTTTTACTGGAGGTATTTTATGAATCGAATTGTAATTGCACTGTTAAAACCGTTTTCCTTCATCCCGGCGATTCTGATGATGTCGATGATTTTCTCCTTCTCTTCCCAGAACGGAACGGAATCCTCACAGTTCAGTGAAAAAGTGGCGCGCGGCATTTTCATCACGATCGACCACGTCATGGACCGCGGATGGGATGATGAGAAGATCCAGGAACTGGCTGACGAGTATCAATACCCGGTGCGGAAGCTGGCTCATATGACAGAGTACTGTCTGCTTGCAATCTGTGTTTCGCTTCCGCTCTACGTCTACGGCCTGCGCGGCTTCGCGCTCACATTTCTTGCCGGCATCCTCTGTGTCGCCTTTGCCGCGAGCGATGAGTTCCACCAGACCATGGTGGCAAACCGCGGCCCGTCCGTAAAGGACGTCGGCATCGACAGCATCGGCGTTCTCTTCGGCATCACGTTTGTACGGCTGTTCTGCTGGATTGCACTCGGCGGAAATACGAAAAAAAGAAAGCGGCGCAGACGGCGTTACTATTACTAAAAATATTGGATAACAGAAAAATCCCCGTTGGAAAAATCATTTCTCCTGAAACTGATTTTCCCAACGGGGATTTTTTCATTTTTCTTAAAAACAGCTCTTAGGAAAGTGAATCCGCATACGCCTGAATATCTGCCTTCATCTGAATCCAGGCATCCTCATGCTCCACGTAGTACAGAGGGCAGAGCTTTTCGGTTACATCATAGTGACGGATCACATCGTCCGAAGTCAGATTGAACCGCTTGCATAAGAAACCGGCGAGCTGGACCACAGAATTGTATGTCTCATCGGTAAATTCACCGCTGTCATCCGGGTGGCAGCATTCAATCGAGATCGTATCGAAATTACGCTGGTTCGATGCATACGACCATTCACTCGTCGGGATACACTGAACGACTTCTCCCTCGATGCCGACGACGAAATGGCTGCTGGCCTGCGCCTCCTGCGTCTCAGGCAGGTTTTCAAAGTAATCACGGTTCTGCATCGCCGTGCTTCCCGGGTTTGCCGTGTAGTGAATAACGATGCCGTCCACCTTTTTCAGCCTCGTCTGCGGTCTGGACCAGCTGTTCGGCGTCAGAAGCTCCACATCAATCGGCGGAGCGCCGGTCCAGTCGGTGATATCGTTGTCCTCATAATCAGAACCGGAATAGTCAACGGCCGTGATATCACTTGCCGTTTTTGCCACACGGCGGATGCCGCTGTAAATGCCGACGCAGATCAGCACCACCAGAACTCCCGTCAGAAACATTCTGCGGTGAAGCTGGCGCTGTCTCTGCTTTCTTGTCATTTTTCCCCGTCTCTTCTGTGCCATGTCTTCTCTCCCCGCCGCAAATAAGCGCCCCTCATGATAAAAGGCAGAAGCTGAAAAGTTTCTGCCCTTTCCCCCTTCTGCCTTTTGCGACTTTTTATTCTTATTTATCGTCCACGCTGTAGTTCGGAGCCTCTTTGGTGATGTGGATATCATGCGGATGGGACTCTTTTAAGGATGCTGCGGAAATCTTCACAAATTTTCCGGTCTCCTTTAAGGTCTCAACATCTTTCGCTCCGCAGTAGCCCATACCGGAACGAAGTCCGCCGATCAGCTGGAATACAGTGTCCTCTACGAGGCCTTTGTATGCTACACGGCCTTCCACACCTTCCGGAACCAGTTTCTTGGCGCCGGTCTGGAAGTAACGGTCTTTGCTTCCGTTCTCCATGGCTGCGATGGATCCCATTCCACGGTATACTTTGTATTTTCTTCCCTGGAACAGTTCGAAATCTCCCGGGCTCTCATCACATCCTGCGAAGATGCTTCCCATCATGCAGACATTGGCACCGGCTGCGATAGCCTTTGTCATGTCTCCGGAGTACTTGATACCGCCGTCGGCGATGATCGGAGTTCCGGTCTTCTTTGCTTCCGCATAGCAGTCCATAACGGCTGTGATCTGCGGTACACCGATACCTGCAACGACACGGGTCGTACAGATAGAACCAGGTCCGATACCGACTTTAACAGCGTCTGCTCCGGCTGCGATCAGGTCTCTTGTTGCCTCTGCGGTTGCCACGTTTCCAGCGATTACCTGCAGATCCGGATAATGCTCTTTGATGAGACGAAGTGTTTTGAAGATATTTGCGGAATGTCCGTGAGCGGAGTCGATGACGATCACGTCTACATGTGCTTTTACCAGCGCATCGACACGATCGAGCACGTTTGCCGTGATGCCGACTGCGGCACCGCAGAGCAGACGTCCCTGCTCATCCTTGGCGGACAATGGGTACTTGATGGTTTTCTCGATATCTTTGATGGTGATCAGACCTTTGAGGTTGAAATCGTCATCGACAATCGGAAGTTTTTCTTTTCTGGATTTTGCAAGGATTGCTTTTGCCTCGTCCAGCGTAACGCCTACTTTTGCAGTGATCAGGTTTTCGCTGGTCATGGACTCTTTGATTTTCTTGGTGAAATCAGTTTCAAACTTCAGATCACGGTTTGTAATAATACCAACCAGTTTTCCGTTCTCGGTAATCGGGACACCGGAAATACGGAATTTTGCCATCAGATTATTGGCATCTTCCAGGGTGTGCTCCGGAGACAGATAGAACGGATCGGTGATAACACCGTTCTCAGAACGTTTTACTTTGTCTACTTCTTCTGCCTGCTGCTCAATCGACATATTCTTGTGAATAATACCGATTCCTCCCTGACGTGCCATGGCAATTGCCATACGGTGTTCTGTAACCGTATCCATGCCGGCGCTCATCATCGGGATGTTCAGCTTGATCTTCTTGGTCAGATGCGTAGTCAGATCTACCATGTTTGGGGTTACTTCAGAATACTGCGGAACCAGAAGCACATCATCGAAGGTAATACCATCACCAATAATTGTACCCATTTTCATTTCTTCCTTTCTTCTTAAGTTTTTTTGATTTATCACCTAGTTTAACAAAAAACGAAAACGCTGTCAATCCATAAATACTTTTCTTGGTGCGCGGTTGCGGATATCCTTTAACATCACCTCATCCGGCTCGAAGATGACCATCTGCATTGTGTTGTCTTTTGAAATAACAAATGCATACGGTTTGTGACCCTGTCCTTCGATTCCGGAGGAATAGTTGTAACGTTTGATGCTCTGATTGTTTTTGTAGGAATCGAGCTGATGGGACTGGTACGGAGCCAGGATTTCCATGTTGGAAAGCTCATAGCTTGCGGCTCTTTTTCTTCTTGACTGCGAATAGATACGGTCGATGTCGAGCTCGCCGTTGACGTACAGATACTCAAACTCTACCGAAAGCTTCGGGATAAAAATATAGTCTACGATTCCAAGTACCAGCGCAAGAAGCAGAATCAGCGGATTCATCATAATTCCTGCGGCTGCAAAAAGAACGGTAAAGAAGATCAGAACTCCTTTGATCGCCTTGTCTTTTCCTGTCTGCTGTTTTTTCACCAGCACTTCTGTGTACAGATCACTCATTTACTCCATCCTCCTCAAGATATTCGATCAGTTTTGCTACATTGTCCGCGTTCTTTGTATTGACTACGACGGTCAGATAACACGGCTCATAGTACGTAAGGCCCATATCCTGGTACTTTTTCAATTTGGAAATGTCGAGGCAGGTATCTCCCGCCTGGATGCCGTATTTTTCGCATGTCGCCTCGTCAAACAGCGTGGACAGATCCAGGAAATAGTCGTCCCTGCTATAGTTGTCGTACACGGCCTGTGAACAGATCAGAACATCCATGCTCTGTGCGGCAATCACGGCTGTGAATTTCATCAGCGTGTTGTAATCCGCGTTTTCCAGGTTTTCACCGAAGCTGTAGCTCGTATCGATGCTTACCTTTTCGTACTTGTCTCCGGTTCCGAGCGCTTCTTTTAGGTCCTCCTCGATCGGACTTACATCCTGCAGTCCTGCGTAATCCACTACGGCAATGCTCACGAGGTCATAATACTTCGCATTTTCATGGATATTCACAATCGTGCCGATGATGAAGATAACAGCGATGATGCCGAAAATAACAGCCTTATAATATTCCCAGATGTAGGCCATTTTTTCTTTGAAATTCATTTTCGACAGCTTTTCTTTTTCAAGCTGCATCTTCTCCTTCCTTGTCATGTCGGATTCATAACGACTTGCCATGTGTATTTCTTCTCCTTTGTTGTATTTCCCCCAACATCCTAACGTCCAGTATAGCATAAAAGGCCGGAAGCGTCCATATACGCCGCCCAGCAAAAGAATGAAAACTTTCTGAACTTTTTACACTTTTGAGCCATGCAAAGAAAAAAGAACCGGCCGGCAAAGACAGGACTTCGGAAGAAGCATCTCCCGCTACGGTCTTTGCCAGCCGGTTCTTTTTATTCTATTTCACCAGACTTTTTACGTCCCTGGAATTACATCATTCCCATTCCGCCGTCTGCGCCTGCCGGCATAGCCGGAGCCGGCTCTTTGATGGTGGAAACTACGGACTCGGTGGTCAGCAGGGTTGCAGAAACGCTGGTAGCGTTCTGCAGTGCGCTTCTGGTAACCTTAACCGGATCAAGGATACCAGCCTGGATCATGTCTACATACTCTTCGTTGTATGCATCAAATCCAACACCTACTTTGGACTCTTTTACTTTGTTGATAACAACAGCGCCTTCCAGACCTGCGTTTGTTACGATGTGGAACAGAGGAGCCTCAAGTGCTTTCTGTACGATTCTTGCACCGATCTTCTCGTCGCCGTCCAGGCTGTCAATCAGCTCTGCAAGCTGTGTTGTTACATGGATGTATGCAGAACCGCCGCCTGCGATGATACCCTCTTCTACGGCTGCTCTCGTTGCATTTAAAGCATCCTCCATACGGAGTTTTTCTTCTTTCATCTCGGTCTCGGTTGCTGCACCTACACGGATAACAGCTACGCCGCCTGCCATTTTTGCCAGTCTCTCCTGCAGTTTCTCTTTATCGAACTCAGAAGTGGTCTCCTCGATCTGGGATCTGATCTGGCCGATTCTTGCTGCGATGGCATCTTTTGCGCCGGCACCGTCAACGATAACGGTGTTCTCTTTCTGAACTTTAACAGATTTTGCACGTCCGAGCATTTCCAGAGTAGCGTCTTTTAATTCCAGACCAACTTCCTCGGAGATCACCTGGCCGCCGGTCAGGATTGCGATATCCTCGAGCATTGCTTTTCTTCTGTCGCCGTATCCCGGTGCTTTGACAGCTACTACGTTGAAGGTTCCGCGCAGTTTGTTGATCACGAGTGTCTGGAGAGCCTCGCCCTCTACGTCCTCAGCGATGATCAGCAGTCTTGCGCCGCTCTGTACGATCTGCTCCAGCAGCGGAAGAACTTCCTGAATGTTGGACAGTTTCTTATCGGTAATCAGGATATATGGATTGTCGAGAACGGCTTCCATTTTCTCCATATCGGTGCACATGTAAGCGGAGATATATCCACGGTCGAACTGCATACCTTCTACCAGCTCCAGCTCGTTCTGCATGGTCTTGGACTCCTCGATGGTGATAACGCCGTCTTTGGAAACTTTTTCCATAGCGTCAGCTACCATCTGGCCTACTTCTTCGCTTCCGGAAGAAACAGCTGCAACTTTTGCAATCTGCTCTTTGCCTGCTACCGGCTGGCTCATCTCTGCAAGGATCTGAACAGCTTTATCGGTTGCTTTCTTCATTCCCTTACGAAGAACGATCGGGTTCGCACCTGCTGCCAGGTTTTTCATTCCTTCGTTTACCATAGCCTGTGCCAGAACGGTTGCGGTTGTGGTACCATCACCTGCTACGTCGTTGGTCTTTGCAGCAACTTCTTTGATGAGCTGTGCGCCCATGTTTTCAAAGCCGTCTGCCAGCTCGATCTCTTTTGCAATCGTAACACCATCGTTTGTGATGAGCGGAGCGCCGTACTGTTTGTCCAGAACAACGTTTCTTCCTTTCGGTCCAAGGGTTACACGTACGGTATCTGCAAGCTGGTTTACACCATTCTGAAGAGCGTTTCTTGCCTCTGCTCCATATTTAATCTCTTTTGCCATGATTGTCATGCCTCCTGATTTTTACTTGATTATTCTTTATTTTACAACTGCCAGAATATCATCCTGTTTTACGATGATGTACTCTTCGTCTTCCAGTTTGACGTTGGTTCCTGCATATTTGGAATAGATTACCTGATCTCCGACTGCAACTTCCATTTTTACTTCTTTGCCGTCTTCTACTTTTCCAGGTCCTACTGCGATAACCTCAGCCTGCTGCGGTTTCTCCTGTGCCTGTCCCGGAAGTACGATACCGGATTTTGTGGTTTCCTCTGCTTTTAACTCTTTTAATACAACTCTGTCACCTAAAGGTACTAACTTCATTTATGTTTCCTCCTTCAAGATTTCATTCAGTTTTATTTATTAGCACTCAGTTCATTCGAGTGCTACTTGATGGTTCTTACTATAGTGTTTTCCACCTCATTTCGCAAATGCATGAATTTTGTAATTCTCTTTTTTTTTCTCATGATAGCTCTTAATTTCTCTTATTTTCTCGTTTTTTCTTATTTTGGCAACTTTTTCATATTTTATACTCTCTTTAGAATCTAATTATAGTTTATTCCTAAAAACGGGAATGATACCATTTTTTTCCGCTCCACGAATGCTTTTTTGCACAAAAAGAAACGGCGCCATTCTTAAACGGCTCCGATTCTTTTCTACATTCCACTTTTTTATTTTTTCGCCTCGTCCGGATGGGCATCGCCCTTTCCTTTCAGGTTCTTTCTTGCTTTGATCTCGTCGAGTTCATCAAAGATATAATCATTTAATACCTTGATATACGTTCCCTTCATACCGCTGGAACGGGACTCGATGACGCCTGCGCTCTCAAATTTGCGGAGGGCATTTACGATGACGGATCTTGTGATGCCGACGCGGTCTGCAATTTTGCTTGCAACCAGAATGCCCTCATCCCCGTTCAGTTCATCAAAGATATGGATGATGGCTTCTAATTCGGAGAAGGACAGCGTGTTGAATGCGGATTTAACCACCTGAACCTTGCGGTTTTCCTCCACATTTTCCTCGTTGACGGAACGCATCATTTCCAGTCCGACAACGGTTGTGCCGTACTCACTGACGATGATATCGTCGATATCGTACTGCGGGGTGCAGCGGTACATAAATACGGTACCAAGGCGTTCTCCGGCGATCTCGATCGGGCAGATAATTGCGGTGTAGCGCTCTACACCAGGCCGCTCAAAGCCGAGGGTCTGTAAATTGACGTTCTCTTTTGTGGAGAGTACGCCGAGGAGACGCTCGTTTAATGCGGCATCGACATAACCGCCCACCTTATCCTCGATCAGCTCCGTAATTTCTTCCACGCCCGGGCAAAGGCTGATGCCCAGCACTTTTCCTTTTTTACTGATCACCAGGATATTGGAACTTAACGTTTCCATCAGGACTTCACAGATATCGTTGAACACGACCTTCGTGGAGTGATTGTTATGAAGCAGTTTGTTGATTTTTCTGGTTTTATCCAGCAGTTGTACGCTCATGTTCTTCTCCTTTCTTTATTTTCTGCATTTTTTTGGCGTATCCGCCGAAAAAAATGCACACTGATGCCTTTTTCAGACAACCCTTAAAACTAAGCTCATTCTATCATGTAGTTTTCCGGAAATCAATATATTTTTCAGAAAACTATAAATTTTATAAAAATTCATGCTAAATTTTTTCGGATCTTCCTGTTTTTCCGCCTCAATAAGCAAAAAAAACGGCCTGCACCAGTTTTTCACCAGTACAGACCGCTTTGTCATTCTCAGTCTTCGTCTTTCTTTTCGCGTGCTTCTACATAGCCGCACTGCTCGTCCGCGCAGACCAGCTTATTGCCTTTTTCCAGCATATAGCCGCCGCACTGCGGGCATTTCTTGGCAGACGGTTTCTGCCAGGACATGAAATCGCATTCCGGATTGTTTTCGCATCCATAATATTTCCGTCCTTTTTTCGTCTTGCGCAGGATCACTTCTTTTCCGCACTTCGGACACGGAACACCGATCTTTTCCAGATACGGCTTCGTGTTCTTGCAGTCCGGGAATCCCGGGCAGGCGAGGAATTTTCCGTGCGGGCCGTATTTGACCACCATGTTGCGGCCGCAGTTCTCGCAGATGACATCCGTCACCTCATCCTCTACCTTAACTTCTTCGAGGTTCTTTTCTGCCTCTGTGACCGCCTCATAGAGATCCGGCCAGAAGTTCTCGACTACTGTCTTCCACGGAACACTTCCATCTCCAACCCTGTCGAGCAGAGCTTCCATCGTTGCCGTAAAGTTGACATCCACGATGCTCGGGAATGCCTCTTTCATCATGTTGTTGACCACCTCGCCGAGCTCTGTCATGTAAAGGTTCTTGTTCTCCTTTGCCACGTAACGGCGGTTGATGATCGTTGTGATGGTCGGCGCGTACGTACTTGGACGGCCGATGCCGAGTTCCTCGAGTGTTTTGACAAGGGAAGCCTCGGTGTAGTGTGCCGGCGGCTGTGTGAAGTGCTGCTGCGGATCCATCTTTCCCAGTGCCAGCTCCGTTCCTGCCTCCAGGCTCCGGACAGCGGCGTTTTTCTCTTTCTTTTCCTCATCCGGATCGGTGTAAACGGACATGAAACCATCAAATGCCAGACGGGAGGAAGCTGCTGTAAAGAGATACTCTCCTGCATTGATCCGTGCGGAAATTGTCTCATAGACGGCTGGCTGCATGCGGCTTGCCACAAAGCGTTTCCAGATCAGCTGATACAGGCGGAACAGATCTCTTGGCAGGGATTCTTTTACCATTACCGGTGTATTCGTCACATCGGTCGGACGGATGGCCTCGTGCGCATCCTGTGCCTTGCTGTTTTTATTCTCCGTCGTGTCCCCGCTTGCGGTATATTTTGTGCCGTACTGCTCCTGGATAAAGGAACGTGCTGCCGCATCGGCCTCCTCGCTGATTCGTGTAGAATCGGTACGCAGATAGGAAATCAGAGCGATCGTTCCCTTTCCTTTTACTTCCACGCCCTCGTAGAGCTGCTGCGCCAGACGCATCGTCTTCTGCGTGGAGAAGTTCAGCACCTTCGATGCTTCCTGCTGCAGGGTACTCGTGGTGAACGGAAGCGGCGCTTTCTTGGAACGCTCTCCTTTTTTCACTTCGGATACGGTAAAGGTCTCATTTTCCAGTCCCTTTAAGATTTCATCGAGCTGCTCTTTCGTCTCGATCGCCATCTTTTCACTGCCTTTTCCGTGGAATTTTGCGACGAGCGGTTTCTTCTCGCCTGGAATTTTCAGATCTGCTTCCAGTGTCCAGTATTCTTTCGGAATGAACGCATTGATCTCATCCTCGCGGTCGCCGATGATGCGCAGTGCAACGGACTGCACACGGCCGGCGGAAAGTCCGCGTTTGATTTTCTTCCATAACAATGGGCTGATTTCATAACCTACCATACGGTCGAGGCAGCGGCGCGCCTGCTGCTCGTCCACCAGGTTCATATCGATGTCGCGTGCCTGTTTGATCGACGCTTTGACTGCTGATTTTGTGATCTCGTTGAAGGTGATGCGGCGCATCTTGTTCTCATCGAGATTCAGCGCAATCGACAGATGCCAGGAAATTGCCTCTCCCTCGCGGTCAGGGTCAGTTGCGAGATAAACTTTATCTGCTTTTTTTGCGGCTTTTCGAAGAGATGCCAGAAGCTCTCCTTTTCCGCGGATGGTGATATATTTTGGTTCAAAGTCATGTTCTACATCAATTCCAAGCCGGCTTTTCGGCAGATCGCGCACATGGCCCATAGATGCTGCAACTTCGTAATTTGCCCCGAGATACTTTTTCACCGTCTTGACTTTTGCCGGTGATTCCACTATTACAAGATATTTTGCCACCTCTGATGCCTCCTGAATACATATTTTTATAACTGTCCAGATCTATATTGCGTTTTTCATATCGCATAGTTCTGCATCATTACAAATTCCAGAATAATTCCTAAATTAGTCGTAACTTCCACTGACTATACACCAAAAAGTTTTTTCTTGCAAGTGTTTTCCATTTTTAAAATGTACCATTTTTCGATGTTTCCCGACAAAATAACAGGATTTTTTCAATTTTTTAACGATTTTTCCTGATTTTTTTCTTTTCTTTTTCCTTTTTCAGACATGCACGCGGCGCAGAAGAGCCCCCTTTTTTCTTTTTCTTCTATTATAATTGTGCACCGGGCGGAATATCACAAAACCTTTCTTTTCCTCGTCCCTTTTACGATAACGCCATGTACACGCCCGGCGGATTTTCCGCAATAACGCCGTCAATTTCGAGTGCCAGCAGAATGCCGGTCAGCTCCTGCAGCGGGATTCCGGTGCTGCCGGCAAGCTGTGCAAGATTCTGCGGTTCTGCCGCGAGTGTTTTCAGAACCATTTCCGCCTCTTTTCCATAGCGCGGACGCGGTGCGGCTCTTTTTGTCCCGGCCTTTTTCACGCCCAGCTCCTCGAGAATCGTTTCGGGTGAAATCGCAATTTCCGCTCCCTGCGCGATCAGGCGGTTGCAGCCGCGGCTTGTCGCATCCGTTGTCCGTCCGGGCAGGGCAAATACCGTTTTTCCCTGCTCCAGCGCGTAGTCCGCCGTAATGAGCGAGCCGCTCTTCTCTTTTGCCTCAATTACCAGAACGACATCTGCCAGCGCACTGATCACGCGGTTGCGGATCGGGAAATGCCACGGAAGCGGCTCTGCGCCCGGAGGAAATTCGCTTAAGACACCGCCTCCGTTTTCCAGCATCCGCCGCATCAGCGGGTAATTCTGTTTCGGATAGCAGATATCCACACCGCAGCCAAGCACGGCAAACGTCTTTCCCTTTCCGCGCAGTGCCCCCTCGTGCGCCGCCGCGTCGATTCCGCACGCCAGTCCGCTGATCACCGCCACGCCGTTTGCCGCCAGCACCTGCGCGAAAAAGGCCGCCTGGCTCTTTCCGTACGCCGTACATATCCGCGCGCCCACAATCGCCGCTGTTTTCTGCTCATCCGCCGGCAGCGCGCCCCGCACGAAAAGGCGGGACGGCATGTCCGCGAACGGCATAAGCCGCTCCGGATAGCCCTCCTGCCCGCGGCCGACTGTAAAGATTTCCATCGCCATACGTCAGATCCTCCATATACTTTTGTCGGCGCTCCGAAAGCAGATCGCCTCGCTGATATGCGGCACGCCGATTTTGACCGCCCCGTCCAGATCCGCAATTGTCCGCGCGGTGCGGATAATCCCGTGGTAGGAACGCGCGCTGAGGCGCAGGCGGCGGAAGGCATCCTCTAAAAGCTCTTCCGCTGCCTTTTCCAGGATACAGTATTTCTCGATCTGGCCTGCTTTCAGTTCGCTATTGAAATGAATCGACTCCTGCCGGTAGCGCGCCGCCTGAATTTGCGCCGCTGCCGTCGCTTTTTCCCGCATCCTGGCCGAGGATTCGCACCGCTCCTCGCCGTGCAGATCCTCGTAGGAAAGTGCTTCCACCTGCACGCAGAGATCCATGCGGTCGAGGAACGGCTGGCTGACTCTCGAGAGATACCGGCTGATGTCGCCGGGTGCGCAGGTACAGCGCGATAAGTCGGGGTAAAAGCCGCAGGGGCAGGGGTTCATTGCCGCCACCATCAGAAATGACGCCGGGAACACATAGTTTCCGCTGACACGTGAAATCACAATCCGGTGCTCCTCGAGCGGCTGGCGCAGGATATCAATGGTTGTGCGCGTCATCTCCGGGAGTTCATCAAGGAAGAGAACGCCGCGGTGTGCCAGCGTAATTTCGCCCGGAGACGGCTGTTTTCCGCCGCCTGCAAGAGCCTGCGGCGACATCGTGTGATGCGGAGCACGGAAGGGCCGCTCCCGGCGGACACCCTCTCCTTTGGCAAGCATTCCGGCGATGCTGTAGATCCGCGTTACTTCCATCTGCTCCTCCTCAGACATCGGAGGCATGATCGTCGGAATCCGCCTTGCGATCATGGATTTTCCGCTGCCCGGCGGCCCCAGCATCAGCAGATTGTGAAATCCGGCCGCAGCGATGAGCGCCGCCCGCCGCGCCGCCGTCTGGCCCTGCACTTCGGAAAAGTCCGGCTCTTTTCCGTCCTCCTTCTTTTGATTTTCTATAGACGGAAGCGACGGCATTTTCCCTTCACAGCAGTAGTTCAAAAGCTCCTGTAAATTCTGGATTCCAACGACGTGAAGCCCGCCGACCAGACCCCCTTCCGCGGCATTTCCGGCTGGAACAAGAAGCGTTGTGCATCCAAGCTCCCGCGCCTTCGCCGCTGCCGGAAATACACCGCTGATCTCCTGCACATGGCCGTCAAGGCCGAGTTCGCCGAGCACCATCGTTTTCCGGAGTGACCCGGGCGGAATCCGGCCGAGCGTCATCAGAACGCCCGCTGCAATCGGAAGATCGAAACGCGATCCTTCTTTTCGGACGTCCGCCGGGGATAAATTAATCGTAATTCGTTTCGGCGGCAGGGAAATTCCCATGTTTTTGAGGGCTGTCCGCACGCGGTCCTGCGCCTCCTTTACCTGGGCACTCACGTAGCCGACCATCGTAAACTGCGGCATGCCGTCACTGACATCCGCCTCCACCTGCACCGGAATCATCTCCATGCCCGAGACGGTGGCTGATAATACACTGCAATACAAAGAAAACCTCCTTTTCTTTCAGTAGCAGGTCGTATAGTTCCTATTTATTTTTCATTTTGGGAAAATGTCCGGCAAGAACACCGGGAAGATATTATCTTTGATTTTTGTTCGAAAAAGTAAGGATAAGGAAACCTTTTCTGCACCTGATTTCCTTACCCTTTATTATAGAAGCAGTCCGTTTGAAATGTCAAGCATTTACGAAGCGGCAAACCGTAACCGCAACTTTTCAATTGCATTCTTCTCGATCCGCGACACGTACGAACGGCTGATGCCAAGCCGGGCAGCGACCTGTTTCTGTGTGTATTCTGCTTTTCCGCCAAGGCCGTACCGGAGAAGAAGCACCTGTTTTTCCTGCTCTTTTAATTCCGAATCCAGATAACAGTACAGCCGCACCGCGTCCTCTTTCCGGTTGTACTGTTCCGCGATATCCTCCCCGCCGCCCTCCACGATGTCGAGCAGATGGATCTCATTTCCCTCCTTGTCGGTTCCGATCGGCTCGTAGAGGGAAATCTCCCGTGCCGTTTTCTTTTTGCTCCGAAGATACATCAGCAGCTCATTATCAATACAGCGGGCGGCATATGCGGCCAGCCGGTTTCCTTTTTTCGAATCATATGTCATCACCGCCTTGATGAGGCCGATCGTTCCAATGGAAATCAGATCGTCGAGATCATCGGGCAGGCCCTGATACTTTTTCACAACGTGCGCGACCAGGCGCAGATTCCGCTCGACCAGAATGTCTCTGGCTTTTGTATCGCCCCTCTGATACGCATCCAGACAGCTTTTTTCTTCCTGTGCAGACAGTGGTTTTAAAAAGGGTTCCAAGAAAAGCGGCACCTCAAAGGGGATTTTTCTTTATTTTATGTTTGAATTGCAGGAAACGTGCCTGTCTGCTATACTGATAAGATCAGCCGGGTTTTCCGGCACTCGACATTATATTTTTAAGAGGAGGTTTCCTTTTATGACAGACCAGAAAAACGGACAGGAATATCTTTCTTTTGTGCTGGAAAAGCTGCAGGCGCGTCTTGCCGAGATCAGCCAGTCTCTGCTGGACGGACAGAAAGAGATTGAAAATATGCACGATTATTACTGGCAGAACTATACCGAGATGGACCAGTACGGATATGAGGATTACGACAATCAGCAGGCACTGCTGCATCAGGTGAATGCGAATCAGGAGCAGCTTCTTCTGCGGAGCCGCTTCCGGAAAATGCTGGATTCTCCGTTCTTCGGGCGTGTGGATTTCCGCTATGACGGGGATGATGAGCCGGAAATTTTCTATATCGGCATCGGCAATTTTGCGGAGCGGCCGGGCGAGCTGCCGCTGATTTACGACTGGAGAAGCCCGGTCAGCGGTCTTTTCTACGATTTTGACCGCGGGCCGGCTTCCTATCTGGCGCCGGGCGGCGAGATGACAGGGGAAATCTGTTCCAAGTGGCAGTATAAGATCCGGGACGGAAAGATGATTTACGGATTTGAGAGTGATGTGAAAATTGATGATGATATTTTAAAGGCGGAGCTTGGCAGCAACGGCGAGGTACAGCTGAAGAATATTATCCGCACAATTCAGAAGGAACAGAATGCGATCATCCGCAATACGAAGGACCGGATTCTGGTAATTCAGGGAGCGGCGGGAAGCGGCAAGACATCGGTGGCGCTGCATCGGATTGCCTACCTTTTGTATCATGACAGACAGAATCTGAAGTCTTCGAATATTCTGATTTTATCGCCGAACGGGGTATTTTCGGATTATATTTCACATATTCTGCCGGAGCTCGGCGAGGAGAATATTCAGGAGATGAGTTTTGATCTCTTTGCTTACCGCAAATTACAGGACACGGCGGCAGACTGTGAGGATCGCTGTGATCAGATTGAGCGGGAGATGCGGGATCCAAAAGCCGCAGAACGGTTTGTTTTAAAACAGTCGCAGGCGTTTGTGGACCAGATGGAGGGATTTGCGCTGGAGCTTGAGGACGAGCTGATGAATTTCTCAGACGTTTCGTATAAGTCGTTTGTGAAGTCAGAATCGGAGATTATTACGCTGTTTTATGACAAGTTTGCGGATATTCCGCTGCTCTCGCGGATGGATGCGGTGGCGGAGACGTTTATTGACGAGATCGAGACGCTGCTGAACCGGGATCTGCCGGAGGAGGAGCGGATTCCGCTCATCGAAAAATTCCGGAAGATGTATGGGACGATGGATTTTTATGTTCTCTACAATCGTTTTCTGAAGAAAGAGGGATATCAGACGCTGCCGCGGCGGCCGTTGGAGAAGCGGAAACTGCGGTATGAGGATGTGTATCCGGTTCTGTATCTGAAGTACCGCCTGTCGCGGCAGGCGGAGCGGTCGAATATTAAGCATCTGGTGATTGATGAAATGCAGGATTATTCGCGGCTCCAGTATCTGATTATCCGGCGGATGTTTTCCTGTAAGATGACGATTCTCGGCGACCGGGCGCAGACGATGGCGGATCAGCAGCAGGATGTACTGCAGTTTTTACCGGGGATTTTCGGGAAGGATCTGCGGCGGATTGAGATGCGGAAGAGTTACCGGAATACGGTGGAAATTGCGTCGTATGCGGCAAATCTCATTGGCGTGACGGATCTGGAGCTGTTTGAACGGCACGGAATGCCGGTGTTGCAACGGGATGTCACGGATCTTGAGGCGGCTCTGCGGGAGGCAGTGGATACGCTGTTTCCAGATGAGAAAACGTATGAGACGGCGGCGGTGATTGTACCGGATGAGAAGACGGCGGAACGGGCTTATTTAATTTTGCGGGAGATTCTGGCAGAAAAAGATTTTGACTGCGGGAAGCGGCTTTCTTGGCTGAACCGTGACAGCTCCAGTTTTAAGAAAGGACTGACGGTTACCACATTTTATCTGGCGAAAGGGCTGGAGTTTGATCAGGTGTTCTCTATTTTCCCGAAGGACGAGAAACGGGAGATAATGATGCAGGCGCAGTATATTGCAGCGACCAGGGCATTGCATGAGCTGAGAGTGTATCATATTTAAAAACAGGGAGATCCTCCGAAAAAATTCGATTGGATCTCCCTGTCATTTTTATTTTCGATCAGATATGATAGAATCCTGCGGACTGTGCCGGGATGGTGATGGTTCCGTCTTTGGATTCTGCTTTTCCTCCGATCGTGTAGAGGGCATCCTTCAGCTCTGCACTGTATGGGAAGGACTGCTCTTTGTCGGATGGGTTGATGATAACGAGGACTTTTTCACCCTCAGCCTCACGGACGTATGCCAGCGGATACTGGTTTTTCTCTGCATAAACGAACTCGATGGTTCCGCGGCTTAAGAGTGCTTTGCTGCTCTGGCGGATCTGGATGAGTTTTTTAACTTCGTGGTACAGGGAATCCGGATCGGCCATCTGTGCTTTGGCGGTCGGACGGTCTTTGCCCGGGTCCATGGTGATGTAGAGGTCACTGGCCGGTGCGCTGGAGAATCCTGCGTTGGTGCTGTCATCCCACTGCATCGGAGAACGGGAACCGGTGCGGTTGTATCCGCCCTCAACGGATTTCAGGCCTTCGACGTAGCGCATACCGATTTCATCACCGTAGTAGATGAACGGCGCACCTGGCATGGAAAGAAGGAAAGCGAAAGCAATTTTCAGCTCATCCCCCTGCAGACGGCGTGCCAGACGGTCCATATCATGGTTTCCGGACGGGATGCAGATCAGGCCTTTCTGTGCGGTCTTATTGTAGTTGGTTTTGTAGGTCTCTACAAACTCAGAGATATCTCCTTTTCCGCGTTTGGAGAAGAATGGCTCATCGCAGCGGAACAGATCGTTGTAATGGGACGGTCCAAAGTGAAGCAGGAAGTCCATGTGGAAGCCGCCCTGTAAGGATTTGTCCGGCTCGCCCCACTCGGATACCATGGCTGCATCCGGGAACTCGGCGTCGAGGAATTTCCGTACCTGCTGCCACAGGCGGATGGTTCCTTTGCCTTCCTGATCGTTCTTTACCAGAGAGCCCGCCATATCGACACGGAAGCCGTCGCAGCCCATGTTCAGCCAGAATCTCATGACATCTTCCATCGCTGCCAGCGTTGCCTGCGGTCCCTCATCATCAAAGGACTGCTGCCACGGTTTTTCCGGATCCGACTGATAAAATCCGTAGTTCAGAGCCGGCTGGTTGGAGAAGAAGTTGATGGCGCAGGCGCCGTCACGCTCGGAAATGCCGCGCAGGCTTCCCATTCCTTCCGGTGCTTCCCATACGTTATTGGTCCATACGTAGCGGTCTGTAAATTCATTGCGGTCTGCTTTCATGGATTCTTTGAACCATGGATGCTCAACAGATGTATGGCCCGGAACCAGGTCGAGCAGAACGTGCATGTCACGTTTGTGTGCCTCTTCGAAAACTCTCTTCAGATCCTCATTCGTTCCGTAGCGCGGTGCAACGCGGCAGTAATCTGCGACATCGTATCCTGCATCACCGAATGGGGACAGGAAGCACGGGTTGATCCAGATGGCGTTGCAGCCCAGCTCCTTGATGTAGTCTAATTTTTCAATGATACCCTGGAAATCTCCGATTCCGTCGGCGTTGGTGTCGTTGAAGGACTGCGGGTAAATCTCATAAAATACTGCGTTATCTAACCATTTTGACATTTTTTCTTTTCCTCTTTCGCTCTTATTTCTGCTGTATTTTCGTCGTTGCAGCAAGCGTTTCTATATGATATATTACTACTGTATCCGCTGAAATACCAGTAATTTCCTATTTCATTCTAATACTATTCTATGATTTTATGCATGCCGCGCTCTGCTATTTCCGGCTTTTTACGGACATGCTTTTGGGAGGAGGATTTTATGATGCTTTCTGCTGCGAAAGAAAAACGCCAGCACGGCTCCATGCAGGTTCCCTACAGTTATTATGACTGCCGGATGCCCGACTATTTTCCCGGCGTACCGCTTCACTGGCACGGGGAGATGGAGCTGAATTATATCAAACGCGGAACGGGGTATTTTCAGTATGAGGACTGTCTGCTTACGGCGCATGCCGGTGATATTTTTCTGATTCAGCCGAACCTCGTACATGCCATTCTGCCCGCCGAGCAGGAGTCGATGTTTTATGATACGATTGTTTTCCACCAGAATATGCTGATCGGCGGGTATGACGACCGCAGCTACACGGAAATTCTGCAGCCGTTTTTCTCCGCCCGGCGCCGCATCCAGGCACCGATTTCACCCGAACATTCCGGTTATGCTGCACTTTCTGCATCCGTCCATCAGATTTTCCGCTGCATCCGTGAAAACTCTGCTGTCTCCGATCTTCTGCTGAAAAGTGAGCTGCTCCGCTTCTTCTATCTGCTCGCCGCATCGCCGGAACTCTGCACCGATCGTCCCGCCATGCCTGCGGCTGCTGAAAACCTGCGGCCTGTGCTCGCCTATATCCAGGAGCACTTCGCCGACCCGATTACCATAGAGGAACTTGCCAGGCTGTCGCATTTGAGCAAAAGCTATTTTATGAGCTGTTTTAAGCAGACCTTCGGACTCGGGGCCGTTGAATATCTGACACAGCTTCGGATCAAAGCCGCCTGCGAGGCGCTGCGCAGTACGACGCGGAGTGTGTCCGAAATCGCGTACGACAATGGTTTCCGCAACCTTTCCAACTTCAACCGGCAGTTCCGAAACAAAGTGGGATGTACGCCGCAGATGTATCGGAAGGAATTTCAAAATCCGTAAATTCAAAAAGGGATGCATCAAAATATGCATCCCGAAAATCTATCTCTGATCCTATTTTTATTCCGTAATCTCCGGTACCGACGGAACATCTTTATCTTCTTCCCGCCAGCTCCCAGAATGCGACAGCGCTCGCCGCAGCGACGTTCAGTGAATCCACACCGTGTGTCATCGGAATCAGCACGGTTGCATCTGTTTCAGCGATCGTATCACTTGCCAGTCCGTCACCCTCGGTTCCGAGCAGAATGGCGAGCTTTTCATGCGTTTTTAACGACGGATCATCCATCGGAACGGAGTCTTCTTTTAATGCCATCGCAACGGTATAAAATCCAAGTTCCTGCAGTGAAGCAATTCCCTGCTCCGGCCAGTAACTGCCGCCTGGCAGCACGGTCCACGGGACCTGGAAGACATTTCCCATGCTCACGCGGATGGCGCGGCGGTACAGCGGGTTGCTGCAGCCTGATGTGAGGAGCACGGCATCGATGCCAAGCGCGGCGGCGGAACGGAAAATCGCACCGACATTCGTCGGGTTCACGACATTTTCCAGAATCGCCACGCGGCGGGCATTCCGGCAGATTTCCTCCATAGCCGGAAGCGTGCGGCGGTGCATCGCGCAGAGCATGCCGCGCGTGAGGGCAAAGCCTGTGAGCTGTTCCAGCACCTTCGTCTCTGCTGTATAGACCGGCGCGTCCGGGCAGTGCGCAAAGAGTGCTTCGTTTGCGGCAAGCTCTGCGCTTCCGGCAAGGAACGAAACCGGTTCATATCCGGCATCCAGCGCACGCTCGATGACACGCGGACTCTCCGCAAGAAAAAGGCCTGGCTGCGGTTCATAATAGTGCAATAACTGCGGTTCTGAAAGACGCGCATACACGTCGAGCTCCGGCGCCGCAAAGTTTTCGATTTTTCTGATCTCTGACATAATATTGATTTCCTTTTGCGTTTTCTCTTTGTTTTCACTATGTTCTATTGTAGCAATCCCGCTCCCGTTTCGCAATCCATTCTTTTTCCCGCCGGTGCCGTTCCCCGCACCATTCGCCAAACCGTGCTTCCAGCACGCATCGAATTTTCTTGTTTATCTGTCTTTTTTAAAAATTTCTCAATTTCCTCTTGCCAAACGCCGCCGGAGACGTTATAATAATCGACGGTTCAAAATTAAAAACTGCAGAAAAGATTGGTATCAGATTGGAAACGGCACAAGTGCATTGCTTGGTTAACGAACAACACATGTGTCTTTTTTGCGCCCATTTTTCAAAATTGCAAAGAAAAGGAGAACAATCGATGCCAAAAACAAAATTTCAAAACGTTGTATTTACCCTCATGATGTCCTTTCTGATGGTCTATGCCATGATCTGCTACAACATTTCCATGAACATCGGCGGAATGACAAATCAGGTCTTTCTGATGGCGTTTCACGAGATGATAATCATGTGGCCGGCCGCTTTTATCCTCGAGTTTTTCCTCGTGGATCATCTGGCTCACAAATTAGCTTTTTGCATGGTAACACCGCAGGATCGTCCGATCGTAATCACGCTGGCAATTTCCATTATGATTATTGCTATTATGTGTCCGATTATGAGTTTTATTGCAACACTGCTGTTTAAAAATGCCGGAAAAGAATTTGTCGCTGTCTGGCTCCAAACCACGTTCTTAAATTTCCCGGTTGCCTTCTTCTGGCAGCTCATGTACTGCGGACCCTTCATCCGTTTTCTGTTCCGCAAACTGTTTCCGGAGAAATAAGAAAAGATATCCACAAAGGGAACCGTTTTTCCCCTCTTTGTCCACAATTTCTGTGGACAGACGGTGCAAAATGGTTCACCTTCTGTGGATATCTTTTTTGTTTTTTCCCGGATTACTCCTGTGGTACCGGATTGGATACGCTGACTACATGATCATACCAGGTTCCTTTTTTACCAATGATCGCAACATTGAAATCCTCGTCCAGTTTTTCTACCGGGATATCAAAGCCGTACACTTCATCTGTGGTTCCGTCAGAATACGTTACCTCATCTGTGGTCGGCTCGATCAGCTCTGCACCGTCTGCCTGCGCTTCTTCTTTTGTTCCCACAAAGACATTGACAATGTTTTTGGATACCAGGCTGACGTGGATGGTCATTTTTCCGTCTTTTACCGTCAGGACACCTTTTCCTTCTTTTGCTTCATTGACATGGAACATATTGCTGTCTGTATTGAAGTCTGCCGTATACGTACCGTCTTCCAGCTCTGATGCGCTGCTTTCTCCTGCAGTCTCCGCTGCCGATGCGCTTTCTGCTGAAACATCTGATGTGGATGTACTGCTCTCTGCCTTAGATGCATCCTGTACAGAAGCGGAAGATGCGTCTGCCGCAGAAGACGCAGATACTGCAGATGCAGAAGATGACGCTGCATCCTTTCCGCCACATGCGCCGAGCATGGATACAGTCAGTGCTGCTCCAAGAAAAAGAACTGCCAATTTTTTTCTCATAATAAATTTCCTCCTTGTATCACCTTGAAGCGGATCTTTTTCATCCGCTCAACTTAAAATCCGACAGCACACTGAGTCTCTTCAGCCGTACTGCCGGATCTTATTTTACTCTATTTTACGTTCGTAATGCAACCCCTAATTATTCAGCATCGTCCTGAACGCCGTTGCCGTCCATAGCTGCCTTGGTATGCTGTACATACAGCTGCTCAACAGCATCAATTCTTCCAAGACCTTCGATCTGAGTGTCGATCTCGTCGAATGCACCGGATGCCTCAAACTGGCTCTTCCAGGAATCCTCATCCTCGCCTGCCATATCGTTGTTTGCGTGGTCACCTGCAACAACCATCAGCGGCCGAAGAATTACTTTCTTGTATCCGGCTGCTTTTACTGCCTCGATCACGTTCTCGCAAGCGGTCTCTTCCGGCTTGCCCTCAACGGTTCCGATGAATACGTTTTTGTATCCAAGAGTATCCATCTGTGTCTGCATCTGGCTGTAGGTTACATTTGCAGTGTGGGAAGTACCATGTCCCATAAATACGAAAGCAGTGCCGTCCTCTGCTGCTGCATCCAGACTGTCATAATTTGCAGATTTTACTGCCTGTGCCGTGATTGCTTCTGCAACGGCCTGTTTGTCCTCGTTGATTACGGTAGCGTCACTTCCAACCTCGCCAAGCAGCGGCTCTGCGATGGTTACGGACTCAAATTTATCTTTATAGCTATCTACTGCTTCTTTCAGCTCGTCGTACTCTGCGCCGTGCATCAGATGAGTCGGCTGAATAATCAGTTTTTTCACGCCATTGCTTACAGCTCTTTCCAGTGCCTGATCTACGTTGTCGATCTTCTCGTCATCGCGGGCCTGTACATGGTTGATGATGATCTGTGCAGTGAAGGCACGTCTTACGGACCAGTCCGGATATGCAGCCTGCAGAGCTTTCTCAACGCCTCCGATATCCTCAGCACGGCTGTCGTTGAAGGAAGTACCAAAGCTTACAACCAGAAGCTCATTCTCGCCGATCTCGTCTCCGTTTAACGGATCATCCTTGGAAGCATCACCTGTGTCTCTTCCGAAGTAATCCGGATCTGCGTTCTCTCCTTCTACAAGTTCCTTCTGCGCGTCTGTCAGGGCATCCCATGCCTCTTTTGCTTCTTTGCACTGCTCGTCGGTGTTATCATTTCTTTCCTGTACATAAATTGCGTCAATCAAAGCTGCCACTTTATCTGCTGCCTCCTGGTCTGCATCTGCGGATACCTCTTCAGATGCAGAAGATGCGCTTACGCTGCTGCTTGCTGCTGTGGTGTCTTCCTCAGATGCGGAAGATGCACTTACGCTGCTTGTTGCTGTGCTGCTTGCGCTGCTGCTGGATGCGTTGCTGCTTCCGCATGCGCCGAGCATAGATGTTACCATAGCTGCTGAAATTAAAGCGACTACAAGTTTCTTTTTCATTTTTGTTTTCCTCCCATTTGCTGGTATCTTTGCAACAACCAATATCGGGGACGTTTTACATTTCAAACTATGAGAAACACGCTCCGCGAGTTTCTCAAGTTATCGCGGCAGTCGCTAAGGTCTCGTGCAAGCACGGACTTTGGCTCGTTGCCCGCGTAAATAGAAAGAAGCCCTTTCGTTTTTCAACGAGGGGCTTCCAGTATTTTTATCACAAAGAAAACCATCTCACCCGCTGTGGGGCAAATGTCCGCTTTCCTGTTTTGTACTGCCAGTTCCTCGTGGCACGAACGTAACGTTCCTGTACTGCGAAAGGCAGGTCTCCCGGCTCATTGCTTCAGGATTTGACTCCAGCGCATCGGTCTCCTTCCCGGTTTCCCAGTGGATCATTCCCCTGCTTGCAAAATACGGTGACGAGTTCGTGCAGGATTCACACCTGCTTCCCTTTTCACCGGACACGTATGTCCGACACCTTACACATCGATATTTAATTGTCTTTTCTTTAACGACTGTTAGTGTAGCACATCGTCTTTTCTCTGTCAAGTGCCGTAAAATCAGGAAATCCGGCCATTTTCCATTTCATATACCACATTCGCGACGTTCATCGTGGACACAATACAAATTATATTTTTATACTTATACAATAATGTAAAGTTTACATTGTTGTATAACATAAATACTAAAATAAAAAGCACTAGAATATTTTCTAATGCTTTTTGTCTAACACCTATCCAAAAATGTTTTTCAACTCACAGACCTAAGTCTGAACTCGCAGAATATCCTCGGTATTTGTATCCTGCCCTTTTATCTTACCATAAATTCCGCCAACGTCAATTAGTTATTCCTCCCTTCAAATCCTCTATTTATTTTGTATATCTAAAATCCGTATATTTTTATTCTGCATTTCAATCATATTTTTGTTGAATGGACTACAAGAAACTGTTATACTCAATATACGGGTGCTGCCATAACGGTAGGCGGTTAGTCCTTCTACGGAGGGACTGTGACTCTCCGATTACATAGAAACCCTTTATATGGGAATTCCTTGGAAATGAGGGCTAAGCCATGAGTATTATCGACTTCATAGCAGTTGTAAGTTTCGGCTTAACCTGCTTTAGCCTTGGATACAACTTCGGCAAAGATACTGCGAAATCACAAAAATAGCCGCCCAGTCCTGCAAACTTTGGCGACTATTTTTACATAAACCAATAAATATGGACTAACCGTCTATCGGTAGCACTCTTTTCAATATCATAATATCATGCATTTCAGAATATGTCAAAATCTTCTTTTCACATATCCCGAAATCTCCGATACCTCTCCTCTACCAGTTCTTCCCCATCCATCTTCTCATACTTTTCCAGGAATCTCAGAATTTTGCCTCTCAATTCTTCACACACCACTGGCATTGTGTCCACCGTAAACTCCCCCGGCTCTTCCACAATCTCTTCTACAATTCCCAGTTCCTTCAAATCCCCCGCCGTCAGCTTCATCACCTCGGCGGCCTCCGGCGCGCGTTTGCCGTCTTTCCACAGGATGCTTGCAAATCCCTCCGGCGACAGGATGGAGTAGATAGCATTCTGCATCATCCACACTTCATCCGCCACGGCGAGTGCCAGTGCACCGCCGCTGCCGCCTTCTGAAATGACAATAGAAAGAACCGGCGTTTTTAACGCTGACATTTCATACAGGTTCCGCGCAATCGCCTCGCCCTGGCCGCGTTCTTCGGCTTCCATTCCGCAGAAGGCGCCTGGGGTGTCTACGAGACAGATAACAGGCCTGTGGAATTTTTCGGCCTGTTTCATCAGACGCAGGGCTTTGCGGTAGCCCTCTGGGGACGGCATGCCGAAATTGCGGCGGATGTTTTCTTTCGTATCCGCGCCTTTCGCCTCGGCGATGACCGTGACCGGTGTGCCGTCAAACGATGCAATACCGCCGATGATCGCCGCATCATCGCCATACAGTCGATCACCATGAAACTCAATAAAATCAGGAAACAGCTCCCGAATATAATCTTCTCCCACCGGTCGGTCCTTTTTCCGCGCTTTCTGCACACAGTCCCAAGCCGATGTTTTCTCTCCCGTTTCTGGTGCTGCCAAAGACCGCTTCACGTCTCCATCCCCCAAAGTCAGCACTTCCGAGGAAACTTCGATATCTTTCCCATGCATCCGCAGAATCTCCGACAGCACCTCTTTCGCCTCTTCTCTTGGCAGAATCCGATCTACAAACCCATGCTCCACCAGAAACTCCGCCCGCTGGAACCCTTTCGGCAGTTTCTGTCCTATTGTCTGCTCAATAACCCTCGGCCCCGCAAACCCGATCAACGCATGCGGCTCCGCCAGAATAATATCCCCCAGCATCGCCCAGCTCGCCGTCACGCCGCCCGTCGTCGGGTCCGTCAGCACACTCACATACAAAAGCCCCGCATCACTGTGTCTTTTCAGCGCCGCCGACGTCTTCGCCATCTGCATCAGAGAAACAATCCCCTCCTGCATCCGCGCCCCTCCCGAGCACGCAAACAAAATCACCGGCAGCGAGAGCTTCGTCGCCCTCTCCACCGCCCGCGTAATCTTCTCCCCAACAGCCTCACCCATACTGGCCATCATAAACCTGCCATCACAGACCCCGATCACCGTCTCCATCCCGTTGATCCGTCCCTTACCAGTCACAACAGCCTCCGTAAGTCCTGTTCTCTCCTGCAGAGCCCTCACCTTCTCTTCATACCCCGGAAACCCCAGCGGATTCCCCGCCGTCATCCCCTGATCCCATTCCTCAAAACTCCCATCATCCAGAAGAAACTCAATCCTCCGATACGCATGCACCCGAAAATAATTCCCACACTTCGGACAAATATAAAGATTCCTCTTCACATCCTCCGTAAAAATAGCCCCCTTACAAGCATTACACTTCTTCAAAATCCCCTGCGGCGCCTCCGGCACCACCCCATCCGCCGTGTGCTCCTTCCGAAACACCGTCTTCTTAAAATACTTACCCAGCATCATACCACCATCACTCCTTACGTCATAACACTTTCACTCTATTGTCACCATAACAATCTTCCAACCACACACCTCACCCATTGAGGCATTCATTCTCTCTTCACCGCTCACTCCTGTCATCCCAGCCGCACCGCCCTGCGGTGTCGCTGACCACACTCTCCCAGTCGTGTGTCTGATCTCAGCCGCCCGGCAGTACAGCAGAGGGGGACGGCGCATTTGCAGGAGGAACTATAGCAAGACCCGAAAATAATGCAAAAAAGGCAGTGCTGCAGAGCGCGAATTG
>OHWC01000202.1_pt1 | contig 36346 bp, 29 predicted proteins | sample 1579541 | NCBI WGS metagenome assembly OHWC01 (sample SAMEA3882551, study PRJEB24775) | human gut metagenome | biome: human-associated habitat; feature: intestine environment; material: feces | place: Netherlands | collected 2009/2010
TAATCTGCAAACCCTGAAAAGTATTGATGCAATGCAATATTTTGAGAGCCAAAAGGCTCTGTGATACTGCTTTGATACTATTAGGCGATTATTCATAAAGAGAGACATGAGAATGCCCTCTGAGAAACGGTAAGTTTTTCAGAGGGCATTTTTGTGTCTTTTATTCTTTACGCCACTTTTTCTTCGGCTCGTAGCGTCCGCAGCCATCGGCGGTCTGAGGCCAGTTGAGCTTCCATTCCAGATACTCTTCCTTGGTGATCTCGCCCTCCCGGAGCTGCTTCTTACGGAGCTGCCACTCCTTTAAGAACTCATCCAGCAGGCGATAGCGGAAGCTGACTGCCATGTGCTTTTCCGGGAAATCCGGGTCGGTGGTGTCTGTGACCTCGTAGAGCCGGGTGCCGGGGTAGTGCTCGTCCAGTTCGAACAGGGTGTACATCACATCCTCTGCGGCGTACAAGGTCGGCTCATAGAGGGAACGGTAGTTCACATCCAGTACCTCCGCAATCTTGCGGAGCAGCTCTTCCTTGGGAGTGCGGGTGTTGCTTTCGTATTGTGCGATACGGATGTCTGCGCTCTTCTCCTCAAACCCGATGGCAATGCCCAGTTCTTTCTGGGTCATACCTCGGAGGTTGCGGGCACGTTTGATGCGGTCACCGACTGCCATGCGATTGCCTCCTGACTTAAACATATTTGTTGAACCTAGTATAGCACAGAAAAACAGGAGGTGCAATAGAAAATAAACAAAAAAGTTTAAGATTTTACCTGAAAACCTCTTGACTTAACGGAATGTGCTTAGTATAATGAGAACACAAAAAGATAAGCAAAAATGCTTAGTGAAATTGAATGACCGCCAAACTGACCCAAACCGCCAAGACCTTCCGAAAGGAAGCGAGCGCTCCGCAAGGGGACGGCACAGCACCGCAAAGGGGATATGCCTGCCGGAAGTCAGCGAGGATGAAGCGGCACCGAAACGAAACCGACAAGGAAAGGACAAAAAATGGCAAACAGCATTTTTATCAAGGCAGACGAGCTGGCAAAGGAACTGGACATCTCCCAGGGTCTGGCGTACAAGATGATCGCCCAGTGGAACGAGGAACTGAAGGCCAAAGGCTACACGACCGTAGGAGGCCGGGTAAGCAGAAGGTACTATCAGGAGAAAATCTACGGGGCAGGGGAGGAGTGATAGGATGCCAGCCTACAAGGACAGCAAACAGGGCACATGGTACGCTTCCTTCTACTTCGAGAACTGGCAAGGTGTGAAGCAGAAGAAGCTGAAACGGGGGTTTTCCACCAAGAAGGACGCTCTGGCGTGGGAGCGGGAGTTTCTTCTTCAGCAGGCAGCAGACCTGACCATGACCTTTGAAGCCTTTGTGGAAATTTATATCACGGACAAAAAGAAAAGGCTCAGGGAGAACACCTGGTCTACCAAAGAGCACATCATCCGAACGAAAATCTTACCGTACTTCAAGGAAAAGAAGCTCAGTGAGATCAAGCCGCGGGATGTGATCGCATGGCAGAACGAGATGCTGAACTACCGGGACAAGAACGGCAAGGCTTACTCGCCGACCTACCTCAAGACGTTGCATGGACAACTCAGTGCCATCTTAAACCACGCAGTCCGATTCTACGGGCTGAAATCAAACGCAGCAGCCACAGCCGGGTGCATGGGGTCAGAAAAGCACAAGGAGATGCTTTTCTGGACAAAAGAAGAGTACCTTAAATTCGCAGAAGTCATGATGGACAAGCCGCAATCCTATTACGCTTTTGAGGTCCTCTACTGGTGTGGCATCCGGGAGGGCGAGTTGCTGGCTCTGACTCCGGCAGACTTCGACTTGGACAAGGGTCTGCTCTCCATCACCAAATCCTATCAAAGGCTGAAAGGCCGGGATGTGATCACCGACCCGAAAACACCCAAGAGCGTCCGGGTCATCCAGATGCCGCAGTTTCTGACGGACGAGATCAGAGACTATCTAAAATCCCTCTACAAAGTCCAGCCGGATCAGCGGACCTTTGAGGTGACCAAGAGCTACCTGCACCACGAGATGGACAGGGGAGCCAAGGCAGCCGGGGTGAAGCGGATACGAATCCACGACCTGCGGCACTCCCATGTGTCGCTGCTGATTGAGATGGGCTTTTCGGCTCTGGCAATCGCTGACCGGGTGGGGCATGAGAGCGTGGACATCACCTATAAGTACGCCCACCTCTTCCCCTCGAAGCAGCAGGAGATGGCGCAGAAGCTGGACATGGAGCGAAGGGAGGGATGAAGATGGAACGAGTACTCGACCAGCAAGGCCGCTGGCGGAACAAGGTGGTAGCCTTCCGAATGTCCCCGGAAGAGGACGAGGTTCTGGAAGCCAAGGTAAAGCTCTCCGGCCTGACCAAACAGGAGTATATCATCCGCCGCCTGACCGACCGGGAGATCACCGTGGTAGGCAATCCAAGGGTCTACAAAGCCCTGCGAGACCAGATGAGGCTGATCTATCAGGAATTGCAGCGGCTGGCTGTGGATGAAGAGGTTCCGCCGGACTTGCTGGAGACCCTGCAAATGGTGGCTCTGACGTTGAACGGACTTAAGGAGGAATGCGAATGACGGACAATAGAAAAACGACCGTACCGGGTGCATCTGTTGGCGCAGATGCGGTACAGTCGTCCTCAAAAATCAACACCAATATTATAACAAATTCGGACAAGCAAATCAATCTGCAAGCCGCGAAAAAGTCAAACAATTTCGGGCTGAACACGGTATCAATGACCGAACTGTACGACACGGTGTATCCACCTCGGAAACCCATCGTGAACGACCTGCTGTACAGTGGCACCTACCTCTTTGTAGGAGCGCCCAAGGTGGGCAAGTCCTTCTTCATGGGGCAGCTCGCCTACCATGTGGCGATGGGGCTTCCGTTGTGGGAGTACGAGGTGCATCAAGGCACCGTCCTCTATCTGGCGTTGGAGGATGATTACGCCCGGCTGCAGCGGCGGCTCTCCCGGATGTTCGGGGTTGAGGAGACCAGCAATCTCTACTTCGCAACGCAAGCTAAGTCCGTGAGCGAGGGACTTGACCAGCAGTTGGAAGGATTCATCCGGGAGCACCCGGATGTACGGCTCATCATCATCGACACCCTGCAGAAGGTGCGGGAGATCGGCGGTGAACGATATAGCTACGCCAGCGACTACGAGATCGTGACCAAGCTGAAAACCTTCAGTGACAGGTACGGCATCTGCCTGCTGGTGGTCCATCACACCCGGAAGATGGAAGCCGAGGACAGCTTCGATATGATTTCCGGCACCAACGGCCTGCTGGGTGCAGCGGATGGAGCGTTCATCATGCAGAAGAAGCGGCGTACAGATAATACCGCACTACTGGACATCGTGGGGCGTGACCAGCCGGATCAGGAGTTGACGTTGGAGTTCGACCGGGAACGCTGCGTGTGGGAGTTTCAGGGAGCCGAAACGGAACTCTGGAAGTTGCCGCCCGACCCGCTTCTGGAAGCGGTGGCAAAGGTGCTCACCCCGGAACAGCCGGAGTGGAGTGGTACGCCCACGGAGCTGCTGGAACGTCTGTCTGGTGTGAGCATACAGGCAAACATCCTGACCCGAAAACTGAATGTAAGTGCCGACAGGCTCTACAACGATTATGGAATTCGGTACGAAAGCAGGCGCACCCATGAGGGCAGGGTGGTTAAATTAACGCTGGAAAATTCTGGGGCGTGACGATTCGTGACGGTTGTGACGGTATTTTTGCTACTATGTAAAATACCGTCACAACCGTCACAACCGACACAGGATGGTGATAATGATGAAAAACGTGAAAATTTCGCAGGAACTTTTCGTCGCCTTGCTGCATTATCATTTGAGCGGCGAAAATGAGTACGAAGAAGTTATTGAACAGGGCTTGGAGCAAAAACTGGATGCGATGCTGCGGCATGAACTGTATGCCCAGTACAAGACAGCACCCACCGAGGAACAGCGGGAGCAGGCTCGGCAGGAGTATCTGGACAGACGAGGCGTGCCAGAAAGCTTCCGCTGGTGAGTTTCCTCTATTGGCAGAGGACAGGAGCGTGTCACGCTCCTGTGAATGCAATCACGCAGGAAGGTGGTGTTGGACCGGGCAGCGGTGAGGTGCAGCGAAACCTCGTCCGCAGACGGAGGCCCCCGGCAGGGCGCAAAGGCATCTTTTGATGGACGAAACGTCTGTCAAAAGTGCTTTTGCGTTACTTTCGACGAAAGTAACAAAGCCTTTGCCGTGTCCGGCACCAGTTACTTCCACAGAGAAAGGACGTGCGATTGAAAAGAACCATTTCCGCAATGCGGGGCCCCGGCTCCCTCAACCATAACCGGAGAAGTTTCACCGCTGAAAACGTAGACCCAGAGCGCAGCAGCCTGAATGTTATGTACCGGGATGAACCGATTCAGAAGGTGTACCACGAACTGTTTGACGAGGCAGTGAACCGCTACAACGCCAAGCAGAAGCGCAAGGACCGCTGTATCAACGACTACTATGAGCACCTGCGGACAGGCAAGCAGGAAAAGCTCTTCCATGAGTTGATCGTCCAGATCGGCAACAAAGATGATATGGGTGTCTTGACCGAGAACGGCGCACTGGCAAAGGAACTGCTGGACGAGTATATGCAGGGCTTCCAAGAACGTAACCCGACACTGCGGGTGTTCGGAGCATTCCTCCACATGGATGAAGCTACGCCCCATCTGCACATCGACTTCGTGCCGTATGTGTCCGGCTGGAAAGGCAAAGGACTGGACACCAAGGTGTCCCTGAAGCAGGCGCTGAAAGCCTTGGGCTTTGCAGGCGGTTCTAAACGGGAATCCGAGCTGAACCAGTGGATCAACGCCGAGAAAGAGCAGCTTGCCGCCGTGATGGAGCGGCACGGCATCGAGTGGGAACAGAAAGGCACCCAGGAAGAGCACCTGTCTGTGCTGGACTTTAAGAAGCGGGAGCGTAGTAAAGAGGTAGCGGCTCTGGAAGCTGCCAAGCAGGAGTGCCAGACCGACCTGACCGAGATGCAGGAACAGCTGGAAACAGCGCAGACAGCCGTAGAAGCCGCTGAACAGCGGGTACAGAAGGCAGAGCTGACCTACCAGAAGCAGAGCCAGAAGCTGAACAAGCTGGCTCCCATTATGGAAGGTTTGGAAAACCTGTCAGCGCAATACTCCCAGCGGCCAGAAGAATGGGTGCCAGAAGCAGCCACATTTGAGACCGCCAAGAGCTATCGGGAGAAGAAGGCCATGCCGCTGATCCAGAAGTTGGTGAAGGTACTCTTTGCCCTCCATCGGAAGTACTGGGAGGTTAAGAACGAGAGGGATAAGTACCAGTATTTCTATCAGGACGAGAAGAAGGCTACCCGCCATTTGGGCCAGCAGCTGGAACAGGTAAAAGCTGAGAATTCGCAGCTCTATGCGATGAAACGTGATTTCGGGCGAGTATGGAACTATTTCGGTGCCGAAAAGATGCAGCAGGTCATTGGGCTTATGAGGGGGCAGGAGCAGACCGCAGATAAGAGCCAGAAGAAGAACAGGCAGAACAGTGTAGAACTGTAAGCATAGCAGACCCCCGTCAGCGAATGCTGGTGGGGGTCTGTACATATAAGTGATAATTCGACAAAAAATGCAATAGCAATATTTATCGGCTTGCAATCACGGAAAAGCTGTGGTACGCTTTACTAGGATAGTATAAATGGAAAGTATATCCTTTTCAGAAAAAACACCATGATGTACCAATAGTGGTACATTTATTATGTTAAAATGAAAGAAAACAATGCGGAAATCCGCATTTGATGGAGGAAATAAAAATGGTAGACACCAAAAAAGAGCAGGAACGCGAAGAACTGCACCGTGCAATCTGGGCGATTGCGGATGACCTGCGCGGCGCAGTGGACGGATGGGATTTCAAGAGCTACGTTCTCGGTACGATGTTCTACCGTTATATTTCGGAGAACATTGCCAGCTATATCAATCAGGGCGAAATTGATGCAGGCAACCCGGATTTCCGCTATGAAGATATGTCTGATGCAGAGGCAGAGCAGGCACGGGAAGGGCTGGTGCAGGAAAAAGGGTTCTTCATCCTGCCCAGTGAGTTGTTCTGCAATGTGCGGGCAAAAGCAGTCAGCGATGAAAACCTCAATGAAACGCTGGAAACAGTGTTCCGACATATTGAAGAATCCGCAAAGGGCAGCTCCTCCGAGGGGCAGTTTGCAGGACTGTTTGATGATTACGATGTGAACAGCAACAAGCTGGGTGCGACCGTTGCTAAGCGCAATGAAAAGCTCGTGAAACTGCTGAACGGCGTGGCAGATATGAACCTTGGCGATGTGAAAGAGCATGACATTGATGCTTTTGGCGATGCCTATGAATACCTGATGACCATGTACGCCAGCAATGCGGGCAAGTCCGGCGGCGAGTTCTTTACGCCTGCCGATGTTTCAGAGCTGCTGACCCGGCTGGGTACGGTAGGCAAGAAGGAAATCAACAAGGTATATGACCCGGCCTGCGGTTCCGGTTCGCTGCTGCTGAAGGCAGAAAAGGTGCTGGGACGGGATGCCGTGCGCAATGGCTTCTTTGGGCAAGAAATTAACATCACAACGTACAACCTGTGCCGCATCAATATGTTCCTGCACGACATTGAATTTGACAAATTCGACATTGCCTGTGAGGACACGCTGACCAATCCGCAGCACTGGGATGATGAACCTTTTGAGCTGATCGTATCGAATCCGCCGTACTCCATCAAGTGGGCAAGTGACGAAAATCCGCTGCTTATCAATGACCCACGTTTTGCTCCGGCTGGTGTGCTGGCTCCGAAAAGCAAGGCAGACTTGGCTTTTATCATGCACTCGCTGGCGTGGCTGGCTTCCAACGGTACGGCTGCAATCGTCTGTTTTCCCGGCATCATGTACCGTGGCGGCGCAGAGCAGAAAATTCGCAAGTATCTGGTGGACAACAACTTTATTGACTGCATCATCCAGTTGCCGAGCAACCTGTTCTTTGGTACCAGTATTGCCACCTGCATCATGGTGCTGAAAAAGGGTAAAACGGACAATAAGGTGTTGTTCATTGATGCTTCTTCCGAGTGCGTCAAGGTGACGAACAACAACAAACTCACCCCGGAGAACATCAACAAGATTGTGGACACCTTTGCACAGCGGGCAGAAGAAGCGCACTTCTCCCATCTGGCAGAGTATTCCGAGGTGCAGGAAAATGACTATAACTTGTCCGTTTCCACTTATGTGGAGGCCAAGGACACCCGCGAGAAGATCGACATTGTGAAGCTGAACGCTGAAATTGCACAAATCGTAGCACGAGAAAACGAACTGCGGGCCGCCATTGACCAGATCGTGGCAGAAATCGAGGGCTGAAATGGAAAACGAAAAGAAAGATTCTGCATTGGTACGTTCTTCTGCAGCGGAATACCTGACCTTTGTTGCCTCTACGGGCGAGGACAAGGACAGCATTGAGATGCGCTACGAGGATGAAAACATCTGGCTGACGCAAAAGATGATGACGACCCTTTACGATGTGGGGCTTCCGACCATCAATGAGCATATCAAAAAGATTTATGCTGACCATGAGCAGGACGAAGCGGCAACTATTCGGAAATTCCGAATAGTTCAAAATGAGGGTGGCCGACAGGTTACTCGCAGCGTGAACCACTATAATCTGCAAATGATTATTGCGGTCGGCTTCAAGGTGAACAACCAGCGAGCGGTGCGGTTCCGTGTCTGGGCGAACCAGATTGTGGAGCAGTACACCATCAAGGGATGGGCCATGGATGAGGAGCGCCTGAAAAACGGCGGCACAGTCCTGACCAAGAAATACTTTGAAGAGCAGTTGGAGCGCATCCGGGAGATTCGCATTTCGGAGCGCAACTTCTACCAGAAACTCACTGACATTTACGCTACTTCGCTGGATTATGACCGCAACGCGCTGACCACAAAAGAGTTCTTTGCAAAGGTGCAGAACAAGATGCACTATGCCGTGCATCGCCATACAGCGGCAGAGCTGATCTATGAGCGCGCCGATGCCGAAAAGCCGCACATGGGGCTTCACACATGGAAGGATGCTCCCAACGGCAAAATCAAAAAGAGCGATGTTTCGGTGGCGAAAAATTACCTGACCGAAGATGAAATGAAGTCCATGGAGCTGATCGTTTCGGCTTACCTCGATCTTGCCGAGAACCGTGCCCGCCGTCATATCCCCATGACCATGGAGGACTGGGCCAAGCGGCTGGACATCTATTTGCAGGCAGATGATCTGGAAGTGCTGAAGGACGCAGGCAAGATCTCGGCACAGCTTGCAAAGATGCACGCCGAAACGGAGTTTGAAAAGTACCGTGTGGTGCAGGATCGGCTGTACCAGAGCGATTTTGACAGGTATTTGGAAGAGAATTTGTAAGATGTCCATAGGAGGGAGGCCACAATGGAAAAGAAAAGCAAGGAGCTGGATTGTTTGCGACAGGCGATAACGTTGGGGCTTCGGAAGCGAGGAAGGACAAAAGAGTTTTTTAAGGCTGTAGAAGCAGGGTTAAACGACAAAGAATCGATACTTGATGGTGAACGACCTGATTTTATAATATTGACTCCGCAAGAGCAAAATGGCAAGAGAACGCTTTTTGGAATTGAGCATTTTCGAGTTGACCATTTAGTGACACAGAAGCAGCACAAAAAAGGGAATGATATTAAACAGGTAGCTTCTATTGGTATAGTAGAGCAAAAAAATGTTAATGCGTTTTATGATAGATACCATGAAGAGATTATGACATCGCCAGAAATTCCAGACGGACTTTTTGATGGGATGGCGCAATTATTAGAGGGCATGGTAAACAATATTCAAAGGGCAACGTATAGAAACTTCATGGAATCGTTTGTTTACTCAATGGAAAGGCATTTGAGTAATGTAGACGACTATTTGCAGGAGCTCAATAAAAAGAGCACGGGAAAATATAATATTCAAATGGGTTTCTTAGTGGAAGTTCATAGTGATTTTGGGCATTTGTATTTATCACATGATGGCAAGACGGAGAAAGCAAAAAACGGGCTGATGCCATTCTTTGAGGAGATAGTTCAATGGATAGAAGAAAACTGCGATGCCCGAAAGGTGAATTTTATTGTATTCTATTTGTCAGAAACATTGGAAAAAGGAATCCATGAAGTTGTTTATGTGCCAACTAAAAACTTTAGAGTAAATCTGCAAAGACAGAGACAAAAAATATTCAGCTATGTTGGCGATGATATGGAGTTGGAACCTTTTGAATTGAATCACAAAGAATCGGTGGCACACGTTGTTTGTCGAGAAGAGGACGAAGAGAAGTTCTCTGTGGAGCTATCAGTAACAGAAACGCCACGAGATGATAAAATGGAACGTTTCTTGCTTTCAAGTAAATGTGCACTAGAATGCGAGGAAACAGGCAAGGATTATGCATTGACAGGTGGAACACTTTTTACAATGACCCTTTTAAGAGATAACGTGAAACGATGGAGAAAATCGTGCATAAAAGGGGAAAAGTGGTTTTATCCGATAGTAATAGATGGTAGTCCGACATTCCTTAAAGAACGTGCCGATGAATACATGATGCGTTGGGGAGATGAAGTTGAAGAATGAGTAAACTGGATGAACTGCTCCGGGAGCTTTGCCCGAATGGTGTGGAATATAAGAAGCTGGGTGAAATCGCAACAGTTTTGAGAGGTGCATCACCGCGGCCAATAAAAAAGTATATTACAAATGATTCTGATGGGGTGAATTGGATAAAAATAGGTGATGTTCCTGTCGGAAGTAAGTATATAACACAGTCCGAAGAAAAAATCACAAAAGAAGGTGCGGAAAAGTCAAGATATGTTCGGAAAGGGGATTTTATATTATCCAATTCTATGAGTTTTGGTAGACCTTATATTTTGGCGATTGATGGCTGCATACACGATGGTTGGCTTTCAATATCGAATTTTAAGGATGTTTTCCTTTCGGATTACTTATATTATCTCTTGAGTTCATCTGCGATACAGCAGGAAATGAAAAAACGAGCATCCTTTGGAGGCGCTGTCCAAAATCTAAATGCAGATATTGTAAAAGCACTTGTTCTTCCGGTTCCACCGATTGAAGTTCAGAGTGAAATTGTCCGCATCCTAGACAATTTCACAAAGCTTACAGCGGAGCTTACAGCGGAGCTTACAGCGGAGCTTGCAGCCAGAAAGACACAGTATAGTTTTTACCGAGAAAAGTTGTTAGACAAGACTGAAATGAAAGCGTTGATGGTTGAAATTGCTGATCTGGGAAAGTGGTCTGGCGGCAAAACTCCCTCGATGGCTGAAAAGAAATATTGGGAGAGTGGCACGATTCCGTGGGTATCTTCAAAAGATGTTAAGCAGCCGATTTTGTCAGATACGATTGACCATATCACGAATGCAGCGGTTGATGAAGCATCTATGACGGTATATCCCGCTGGGAGTGTGGCGATCGTTACACGGTCAGGGATTTTGCGGCATACATTCCCGGTTACTTATATTCCGTTTGAAACGACGGTAAATCAGGATATTAAAATTCTGGTGACAAAAGAAGGAATATCTTCTCGGTATGTTTCCCATGCGTTGCAAGCCTATGGAGAGAGTATTCGCAGAACGACTAAAAAACAGGGAGGAACAGTTGATTCTCTGGATTTTCAGAAAGTTTTGGCCTATAAAATTCCTGTTCCTCCTCTTGATGTCCAAAACCGCGTTGTGAATGTACTGGACAACTTTGAGAAGATTTGCTCCGACCTCAACATTGGCTTGCCTGCAGAAATTGAAGCACGCCAAAAGCAGTATGAATATTATCGGGACAAATTATTGAGTTTTAAGGAACATAAAAATGAACTGTCCGATTGACGAGAAAATTTATCAAGAGCTTCGGAAGGTACTCAATGAAACAGAGATATTTTGCTGTGAAAAAGAGTATTTGAAGCTGTATAATTTGGGATATGCTCTTCTGGAAAGAGTTGAAAAAGGTGCGGCATATGTCAATGAGCATATTGAGCCACCCAGTACAGACGAAGAATTTTTTCTCATAATGATGTATGGGGCAATGCTGGTTGATGCTGCTGGCTTGCTCTTAAAGGAATTAAAGATTAAAAGCCCCTATCAAAAGGGCGAGCAGATTTCTTACTGCTATTTTGCGGATGTTTGTGAAAATCAAAACTTGCAATTTAATGATGGCACAATTCCCACAGATAAAGAAGTATGGGAATACATACGAGCATTGTCTTTTGCACACCCATTTGAAACAAGTCGTTCACAGTTTTTGGAAAAAGGTGAAATACAATATTCTCCTGCAATTATTGCTAATATAAAGCCTGAATTTTTACCAGTGGATGCAGAACCGACAATTGGAATCTTAGTGTATTCCACAGCATTCCCTGAAATAAAGGTGCTAAATATTCCATACATGAGGATATTGGGTTATATTAGCTCTAGGTATCAGCTTTTGGCTCTTGGAACCGAAAGAATCAAACAAATCATTGCCGAAAAGAAACAAGAGTGGGTAAAACAAAAAGTTGAGATAGGTGCGAATGCAATAGACACACTAAAGTCGGCAATATCCATTATGGAAAACCGACATGAAGAAACAGCGTTAGGCGAATTGGTTTTACTTTTGGAAGTGCAAAGCACTTTTGAAGAAAACAGATTGCAGATTCGTGCGTACCAATCAAAAATAGAATCCACAATTCCCCAAATTGTTACTTTTGTTGAATCGTTGGATACTGATGGTCTAAATAATTATCTGGAACAGATATTACAGATTACTAAACCAAAGTATGGTGGTGCTGACTATCAGATACAAAAGATTTTTTCTGGTTTAAATCAGTATGCGGATGAACGTGAACAAAAGTTCGGCCTAAAGCAAGCAGATGCTTTTTATAAGGACTGTGGTTATAAGTGGGTGAAAATAGATGTGTCACAGATGGGTAATGAGGAAATAAAGCTTTTAGTTCGTATAGCGTGCGAACAAGAAGCCCAGAACAAAAAATAAATATTATTGCAGGGGAAATTTGAAATGTCCTTTTTCAATATTGTTGCGGCTACCAATGAAGATACCGTTGTTGCTACCTATGAACCCTCCAAGGTGCGCTCTGACAGCTACCAAAGTGAGGCGGAACTGGAAAAAGAATTTATCCGGCTGTTGTGCGAGCAGGGTTATATCTATCTGCCGTTGCATACCGAGGATGAACTGATTGCTAACCTCCGCAGACAGTTGGAAGAACTGAACCACTACCAGTTTTCCGATACGGAGTGGCGGCAGTTTTTCAGTGATGTAATTGCCAACCCCAACGAGCATATTCCCGAAAAGACCCGGAAGATTCAAGAAGATAATGTGCAGGTATTGCACCGGGATGATGGCAGCTCCAAAAATATCACGCTGATCGACAAGAAGAACATCCACAACAACCGCCTGCAGGTCATCAACCAGTATGAGGTAAAACAAGCAGACGGCGCACGGCATGATAACCGCTATGATGTGACGATTCTGGTCAACGGCTTTCCGCTGGTTCATGTGGAGCTAAAGCGGCGCGGGGTGGCTATCCGGGAGGCGTTCAACCAGATCAACCGCTATCAGCGGGATTCGTTCTGGGCGGGCTGCGGTTTGTACGAGTATACGCAGATTTTCGTGATCTCCAACGGCACAAATACCAAGTACTACTCCAACAGCACCCGCTACAATGCCATCAAGGATGCCAAACACGGCAAGACGAAAAAGGAAAAGACCAGCAATAGCTTTGAATTTACCTCCTACTGGGCCGATGCGAATAACCGTGTGCTGACGGATCTGATCGACTTTACCCGGACATTCTTTGCAAAGCACACAATCCTGAGCGTGCTGACCCGTTACTGCATCTTTACCTCAGAAAAGATGCTGATGGTGATGCGCCCATATCAGATCACGGCAACCGAGAGGATATTGAACCGCATCGAGATCGCCAACAACTACAAAAAGTATGGCACCATCGAGGGCGGCGGCTACATCTGGCACACCACTGGATCTGGCAAGACGTTGACCTCCTTCAAAACGGCACGGCTGGCATCGCAGTTGCCCTACATCGACAAGGTGTTGTTTGTGGTAGACCGCAAGGACTTGGACTATCAGACTATGAAGGAGTATGACCGCTTCGAGAAGGGCGCAGCAAACTCCAACACCAGCACCACGATTCTGAAACGCCAGTTGGAAAACCCGGAAGCGCATATCATCATTACCACCATCCAGAAGTTGGCGACCTTTATCAAGAAAAATCCGGGGCATGAAGTCTACCAGAAGCACGTTGTGATCATCTTTGACGAGTGCCACCGCAGCCAGTTCGGTGATATGCATAAAGCCATTGTCCACAATTTCAAAAAGTACCACCTGTTTGGCTTTACTGGAACGCCGATTTTTGCAGTCAACGCAGGAAGCTCCACTGATCCACGCTATTTCACCACGGCGCAGACGTTCGGCGACCAACTGCACACCTACACCATCGTGGATGCCATCAACGACAAGAATGTGCTGCCATTCCGTGTAGATTACATTAAGACGATGGATGCAGAGCCAGACATGGACGATAAACAGGTTTGGGATATCGACCGGGAAAAGGCGTTCATGGCACCCAAGCGTATTTCTCTGGTGACTAAGTACATCCTTGACCACTTTGACCAGAAAACCTATCGGGGAGACAAATCGTATGAGTTTAATCTGCTGACGAATGTGGCAGAGGTGGCCTCTGCCCAGCGTTGTGCGGTGGATGAAATTAAGCAAAAACAGCGCGTCAGCGGTTTTAATTCGATTTTCTGCGTGGCATCTGTGCCGATGGCAAAGCTGTATTATCAGGAGTTCAAAAGGCAGATGGCGGCAGACCCGACCAAGCGGCTGCGGATTGCCACCATTTACAGCTATGGAGCCAACGAAGCGGAAACGGATGGTATTCTGGACGAGGAAAACCCGGAAGATACCTCCAACCTTGACCAGAGCAGCCGGGATTTTCTGGACGCCGCCATTCAGGACTACAACGAGATGTTCCATACGAACTACTCGACGGATGGTGAACGGTTCCAGAATTACTACAAAGATGTATCGCTCCGCATGAAGAACAAGGAACTTGACCTGCTGATCGTGGTCAATATGTTCCTGACGGGCTTCGATGCCACGACCCTGAACACCCTTTGGGTGGACAAAAACCTGAAGATGCACGGTCTGATTCAGGCGTTCAGTCGGACGAACCGTATCTTGAACAGCATCAAGACCTTTGGCAATATCGTCTGCTTCCGCAACCTGCAAAAGCGGGTGGATGCGGCAATTTCGCTGTTTGGAGATAAAAATGCGGGCGGCATCGTTCTGTTGCGCAAATATGCGGACTACTACCACGGTTATATGGATGAGCAGGGAAAATACCATCAGGGCTATACGGACATGATCGATGACCTGACACAGAAGTTCCCGCTGACAGAGCCACAGATTGTCGGAGAGCAGAACCAGAAAGATTTTATCGTGCTGTTTGGTGCGCTGCTGCGGATGCGGAATCTGCTGTCCTCCTTTGATGATTTCAAGGGCAACGAGCTGATTTCGGAACGGGATTTACAGGACTATTTGGGCCGCTATCAGGATTTGCGGGATGAATGGCGTAACAAGAAGCGTGATGAAACGAAAGAGGATATCACGGATGATGTGGTGTTCGAGGTGGAGCTGATTCGGCAGGTCGAAATTAACATTGACTACATCCTGATGCTGGTCAAAAAGTACCATGATACCCATTGCGATGATAAAGAAGTGCTCATCACGATTCGCAAGGCGATTGATGCCAGCCCGGAACTGCGCAGCAAAAAGCAACTGATTGAAACCTTTATTGCAGGTGTCAACGATGTGGATGATGTGATGGCAGAGTGGAACACCTTTGTGTCCGAACAGCGGGAGAAAGAGCTTGCAAAGATCATCCAAGAGGAAAAGTTGAAGGAGCCGGAGACACGTAAGTATCTGGCCAATGCGTTCCGTGACGGTGAGATCAAGACCGTGGGCACTGATATTGACAAACTGATGCCTCCTGTTTCCCGCTTTGGCGGCGGTGGCCGTGCGCAGAAGAAGCAGGGCGTGATCGATAAACTGAAGAGCTTCTTCGATAAATTCTTTGGGATTGGAACCAAGATGCTTTGAAATTAAGAGTGGAGGAATGCGAAAATGCCGAGTGTTGATCTTGGAAAACTGTATGATGGAATGCAACAAGAAATGGAAGCAGGGCTAAAGACTGGCGCATCAGTATTGATGCATCCTGGAATGAAAGGGGACGACACAGAAGATAATTGGAGAGAGTGGCTAATGGCATATCTTCCGAATAGATATGCTGTTGCCAAAGGAGTTGTAATTGATGCAGATGGGAACGAAAGCGAACAAATAGATGTAATCATTTACGATAGACAGTACTCATATCTGGTGCTTAAACACAATGAAACATTTTTGATTCCAGCGGAAAGCGTATATGCAGTTTTTGAAGTAAAGCAAAGCCTAAACAAAGGCTATATGGAATATGCCCAACATAAGACAGAAAGTGTAAGAAAATTAAAACGGACATCAGTGGCAATAAAGCACGCAGGAGGAAAATATGACCCTAAACCACTACACAAAATTGTTGCAGGACTATTAACAACAACATCTGACTGGGCAGAATCGAGTACTATAGATAACATTGCAAACAACCTATCTGAAAACGAGTTGAAAAGGCTTGATATGATATGCTGTGTGGCAGCAGGAACTTTTGTATGTGATCGAGGGGATAAGACAATAAGTTACTGCGACAAGTCAAAATCACTTGTATATTTTCTTTTGAAAGTTTTGGGAAAATTGCAGGAAATAGGAACCGTACCAGCAATTGATTATAATGCGTATGCGCAAAAGATAGAAGTTCATCAACATCCATAAGAAAGGAAAGACTATGGCGAAACAGCGGGATTTCAATAATTTCTTGTTGGAAATCGAACCGAGTAGTACAACAGTGGCATATATTAGCAGTTTGCAAAGTACATTGAGGGATTATCTGAAGAATCATGATACTTATAAAAAAATACATGTAGATACATTTTTGTCCGGTTCATACGCAAAACATACATCTATTAGACCCACATCTAAAGGGAAAAAGAGAGATGTGGACATTATAGTTGTGACATCTTATGAGATGACAGATGATTCCAAGAAAGTAATAAGTGAGTTAAAAGATGTCTTGATTCAAAATGCGAATTATAATTCAGCAACAATTCAATCGCATTCTGTTGGAATTGAGATGGGCGGACTGTCAATAGATGTTGTTCCAGTTATCTCTGATCAAGATGATGAGGAAGTGTATTATATTGGGGATTCTAATACAGGAGAATGGACAAAAACTGATCCTAAAGGTCATAAAGTGTGGTCTACTACAGTCAACAAAGAACATAATAAAAAATATAAACCACTTGTAAAAATATTTAAGTGGTGGCGTCAGACAAATTGTCCAGAGGATATTAAATATCCCAAAGGAATTACACTAGAAAAAATCATAGCAGATAATTTGGGAGATTCATCTCTTGGAACAGAAGATTTTCTTATTGCAACAATGCAAAATATAGTAGCTGCATATAAAGAAGATTATGCAGATGCCGGAGTGAATCCAACTATAAGTGACCCATCAGAAAAAATTGAGGGCAATGATCTGCTGGCCGGGTATAGTACAACAGATTTTTCTAATTTTATAGATAAACTTAGTGAGCATGTTTCAATGTTAAACGATGAAGGAACAGAAAATGATACATGGAGAAAAATATTAGGAGATGAATTCCCCAAAGAAGGCTGCAAGGCTATTGCATGCTCAAGCGTTAATAATGTATACAGTTGTATATTCGCACCTTATAAGGAAAAGCCAAGATGGCCTATGCAGCGTGGTGGAGCTGCTTTTATAACATTAAGAGTGACTGCAGCAGATGGAAGCGATGTTGAGTATATAAGCAACGATATCCCACTTGAAAAAAGATGCACATTGCATTTTCGGGCATTAACTGGAGTAAAGCGACCATATAGCGTTATATGGCAAGTTGTGAATACTGGGCAAGAAGCTACAATGGCAAATTGCTTACGAGGAAATTTTGAACCATCCAATGAGGGATTTGATGGGAAGAGGGAAAGCACTTTGTATAAAGGAACACATTCAGTGCAATGCTTTATTATAAAAAATGGAATTTGTGTAGCGAAAAGTAAGGAATTTATTGTAAACATTCGGTAGTAGAGAACAGACTTGCTTTATGAGGGAGAGTTCGGTATAATACTCACAGAGATTCCGCTGGTTGCGTGATACTATCCTGATACTAAAAAATCAGCAAGCCACATCTAGCACAGCAATCTCATGGAAAAGTGAACATCCAAGGATAGAATCACTAAACAAATTTGTTTAGTGAAGAAATAAACTTACCGAGCTCGAATAATAAAAAGGTCATTACAAACAAACCTCAGAAAATAATTCGCAGATCCAACTCATCAAGCCGCAGGAGACGGGACTTCCCATTCGGAAGGCTCCGTCTCCTTTTTGTTTACCCACGGCCTACCCAGCCCATCCTATTTTTCAAAGGGGGCGGTTCGATGTCCGGGCGGCGGGTGGTGGCGCTGTATGCACTGCTGGTGGGGTGCTTTGCGGCGGTGGTCTGCCGGTTGTACTGGCTCTGCTCGAATCCGGCTTATGCGTCACGTGCGGCGGCGCAGAGCGTGGTCACGCTCCGTCTCCCGGCGCGGCGGGGGAATTTCTACGACTGTGACGGCCATCTGTTGACAGGTCTTGGCACAAAATGGGAAGCACTCTGCGTTCCCGGCGAGGGAAACTATACGAGGCTGTTTTCCTGTACCGATGCGGCCGGACAGGTCCTGCTCTACCAGAAACGAAACGCGCTTACTCCGTTTTTTCTTGAGGTGGAGCAGGATGTTTCAGCGCTTGGAATTTCTTGCTGGCCGGTGTCCGTTCGTTCCCCGGCGGCACCGCTGGCGGAGCATCTGATCGGGTATGTGGATGGAGACGGCAAAGGAGCGGCGGGGATGGAAGCGGCTTTCGATGCGGCCCTTTCCGGCACCGGGGAGGGCGACACGCTGACCTGTCTTGTCAACGCGCAGGGGAAGCTGCGGGAAACGCCGGAGCAGACCCACGCCGACAGCGGGGCTGTGGGGGTGCAGTTGACCCTTTCGCGGGATGTCCAGCGGGCGGCGGAAGCCGTCGCGGCCCGGATGATGACGACGGGGAGCATTGTGGTGTTGGAAACGGCCGGCGCTGAAGTACGGGCGTGCGTCAGCGTGCCGGGGTATGACTCGGCAGACCCGGCGGCCAGCCTGAACGCGCCGGACAGCCCCATGCTGAACCGGGCATTTCAGGGCTACGCGGTGGGGTCGGTGTTCAAGCCGGTGCTGGCCGCTGCCGCGCTGGAAGTGGGGGAGACGGGCCTTGTGTATCACTGCCCCGGCTGGTGCGAGGTGGATGGCCAGATCTTCCGCTGCGCGGGCGGGGCCGCCCACGGCGAGGTGGATCTGGCGGCTGCGCTGGAAAAAAGCTGCAATGGATATTTCATCCGCTTGGGGCAGACACTAGGGGCGGGGCGGGTGCGCACGCAGGCGGAGCAGCTTGGCTTTGGGCGAACCGTGGAACTGACCGACAGCTTCCGCACCGCGGCGGGGAAGCTGCCGGAGCTAGCTGCCCTGACGTCCAGCGGGGCCTACGCAAACTTCTGCTTCGGGCAGGGGGAGCTGCTGGCGACGCCGGTACAGATCGCCGGGATGCTGAACGCCCTTGTGACCGGGATGTATCGGGAACCTCTCTTTCTAAGGAACACGCTGGACGAAACGACCGGCGAACCGTTGACGCCGTTGGCCCACAGGAGGGCGGAGCGGGTGGTCTCGGAGGGAACCGCGTCGGCCCTGCGGATGCTGCTGGCGGGGGTGGTGGAGAACGGCACAGGGCACGAGGCGGCGTTGCCGGAAGCGACGGCTGCGGGCAAGACCGGAACTGCCCAGACCGGGCAATTCCGGGACGGCGTGGAGTTGAAAAACAACTGGTTTGCCGGGGTGTTTCCGGCAGAAAAACCGCAGTATACCATCGTGGTATTGCAGGACGCGCAGACCGTCCCGGCCCATTCCAGTGCTGCCATTTTTGCCGCATTGGCAGAGATGCTGGAAAATTTCAGTGCATGAAGCGCAGTTGTTCTTGCTTTTTGCGCCATTGTATGCTATTATATCCTTGTATTTGTATGTAGTCTCAATGAAACTAACAATAAAAGGAGCGTTCCATCCATGTCTGCTATTGAAATCGTCGGCGGTGTCGTCCTGCTTGCCGTCTCGGTCGTTATCATCGTCCTCACCCTGATGCAGCACACCCACGGTCAGGGGCTGTCCGGTGCGATCAACGGCGGCGCATACGGCGCAAACAATGCACGCCTGACCCCTGCCGATCAGATGCTGGCCAAGGTGACCCGCGTTGCTGGTGTCGTGTTCTTTGTGGTGGCCATTCTGGCCTGTGTGTTCGCCAGCCGTCTGGCCTGAGCACCCATGCACAGCCCCGTGTAAGGCGGGGCTGTTTTTCTGCCTATTTTTTCTGATGAGAGGGAAGAGCCGCCGCCCGGTGGAGGTGGGTCGGCTGTGAAAGTTAAGGAGTAAAATTTATGTCATTACGCGATAAAGTGGAACATGCCATCCAAAATCAGCCCTGCACCGTCAAGGACCTGAAGGCCCGCTTCGGCGGCGACCGCGGGGCCGACCGCAAGGTGATGGAGGCACTGGATTCTCTGGTGCACGACGCCGTCATCTGCCAGCGTTCGGGCGTGTTCTTTACCGTGCGCTCCGGCCGTGCCGAAAAGGCACTGCTGTGTAAGGTGGTCAAGCTGGGCAAGAACTTTGCCTTCGTCATGCTGGAGGATGAGACCAGCGATATCTTCATCCCCGGCCGCTTCACCCGCGGCGCAATGCCCGGCGACGAGGTCCTTGTCGAGAAGTTTGAGCATCCTCGTGTGGAGGGCAGCGACGAGGGCGCGATCCTCGCCGTCCTCACCGAGAAGAACGACCTCGTGGGTACGGTTCGCCGGATCGAGGGCCGCCTGAAGTTCGTGCCGGACGACTGCCCGGCCATCTCCATGCAGCTCATGCGGGACTGTGAAGGCGGTGCCAAGGACGGCGACAAGGTAGCCGTCGAGATCCTGATGCGCGGCAACCGGCAGGAAGACCACCGCGTTGGCGTGGCCATGCGGTTCGGCAGCAGTGACGAGGCCAAGCGCTGCGCCAAGGCGCTGCTCTACGCCCGCGATATCCATACCCGCTTCCCGGACAAGGTCCGCGAAGAAGCAAAGAAGTTCGAGGGTATGACGGTTTCTGAGAAGGACTGCGAGGGCCGCATGGACCTGCGTGCCCTGCCCATCTTCACCATCGACAGCGCCGAGACCAAGGACATCGACGATGCCATCAGCCTGACCCGCACCCCGGAGGGCGGCTTTGAGCTGGGCGTCCACATTGCGGACGTTTCCAACTACGTCAAGCCCGGTTCGGAGCTGAACGAAGAAGCCTTCAACCGCGCCACCTCTGTGTACTACGCGGATCAGGTGGTGCCCATGCTGCCCAAGAGCCTGTCCAACGGCATCTGCTCGCTGAACGAGAAGGAACTGCGCCTTGCATTTTCCTGCCTGATGCGTCTGGACAAGGACGGCAACCTGACCGATTACCGCTTCGTCAAGTCGGTCATCTGCAGCCGGGTCAAGGGTGTGTATTCTGAGATCAACGCCCTGCTGGCCGGGACGGCGGATGCCGAGATTCAGGCAAAGTACGCCGAAGTGCTGGATCAACTGCCCGCCATGAAGGAGCTGTACGGCCACCGTGCCCGTCTGCGCACCGAGCGCGGCTGCATCGACTTCGAGAGTGGGGAAGTAAAGCTGATCCTCGATGAGGACGGCCACTGCATCGACGTCAAGAAGCGCACCTCCGGCGAGAGCGAGGCCATGATCGAGGAGTTCATGCTGCTGGCCAACCAGTGCGCGGCCCACTTCGCCCGTGTTAAGCAGATCCCCTTCGTCTACCGTGTCCACGAGGAACCCAACGGCGAGAAGCTGGAGCGTCTCCACGCCCTGCTTCAGGCATGCGGCATCAACGACCACTTCGCCAAGGACGTGCCCACCCCCAAGGAGCTGAGCGCGATTCTGGAAGGTGTGCGCGGCACCTCCTTTGAGGAGATCATCAACACCGGTATGCTCCGCTGCATGTCCAAGGCGTGTTATGAGGAGAAACCCAAGGGCCACTACGGTCTGGTGCTGAAAGACTATGCCCACTTCACCAGCCCCATCCGCCGTTACCCGGACCTTGCCATCCACCGCATCATGACCGACCTGCTCAGCGGCACCGACAAGGAGACCATGGCCATCCGCTACACCGACTTTGCGGCACAGGCAGCCAAGCAGTCCAGCGAGCGGGAAGTCATCGCCGTGCAGATCGAGCGCAAGGCCGAGGACTGCTATAAGGCGGAGTACGCCCGCCGCCATCTGGGCGAGTGCTACGAGGGCATCATCTCCGGCGTCACCCAGCGCGGCCTCTTCGTCGAGCTGGAGAACGGCGTGGAGGGCTTCGTGCCCGCTTCCAGCCTGACGGCTACCGGCACCACCCTCACCGAGGGCATCCGCCTGTCCGACCCCGTTTCCGGCAAGAACTGGAACCTCGGCGACAGCATGATGATCACCATCGTCCGCGCCGACGTCAACCTCGGCAAGGTCGATTTTGAGGTCGCCCCGGAGAATAAGCAGTAATAGATTTTATTAAATGGCTCGCGAAATGCGGGCCATTTTTTATATAAAAAAGAAAGGAAAACATATGATCTACACGCTGGAAGACTTTATCCGAGAGTACCGAAAAATCAAGGAAATGGGCTGGATCCGGACACATCGCGCCGGGCCGACAGGCGTTGGCAAGACACTGGAAGACCTGCTGGGCATTGAAGAAAACAATCATGATGCGCCGGACTTCGGGGAATATGAGCTGAAATCCTGCCGGGTGAATTCACAGAGCATGTTGACGATGTTCACCAAAACACCGCAGCCTCCGAAAGCAAATACATATCTCCGGCTGAAATACGGCTATTCCAGCAGTGCCTATGACAATGAGGAAAAGGTTTTGCACTCCACTCTGACGGCAGCGCATTTTGTTCCTATTGCAGATACCGGGCATCAGCTGAAGATCGTGTGCGATGCTCAGAAAATTTCGATCGCATCGGAACTCGGAACAGAAAATGTGTACTGGGAGCGGGAAAAACTCCGCAAAGCGTTTGAAAAGAAATACAAGAACAAATTTGTTTATGCAAAGGCGCAGTCCCGCGGGACGGGTGCGGATGAGGAGTTTTATTTTGAAGAAGCTTACGAGGTAAGCGGATTTGATTATGATGCGATGATCGAGCTGCTGGAACAAGGCAGAATCTATATTGACCTGCGGATCGGGCAGTATGCGAATGGAAAGATGCACGACCATGGAACGGGTTTCCGAATCCGTGAAATCGATCAGCCGAAGTTGTTCAAAGTAAATCGAAAGGTCGTGTAAAAGCAGAATCCCCGCCATGCGGCGAAAAGCTGCGCGGCAGGGGTTCTTTTTCAAATTTTGCGGAGGACCACAATGTGTTCGTTGGTCATCGTGGTGACTTTGGCTCCGGCCTCATTGGTAGGGGAGTTCAGGGAAGGCATGACCTTATTGGGAATATTGCGATCAATGGTATAAACATGCTGCAAATGGTAGAGGGACGCCAGTTCAGAGATGATAACATCCGTTTGCAGAAGCACTTTTTTCACGGTGCGGTTGCCGACGACCCAGAACTGATAGCCGCCCGCTTTTGTCTTTTCCGACACGGCACGGATGGATGCGTCGAGGTCTTCATAAAAGCTATAGACATCTCCGGCACGCTCCAAATCGATGGTGGAAATTTGTTCCAGCGATTTTTGCAGCGTTGGGCTGTGGAGGTGGGAAGCAAAGCCTTTCCTGTATTTTTTTCCGCCCATCAGACTGCGGTCAATGCCAAGGATCTCCTTTTCGGTGAGATGCCCAAGGCCGAGCCACTGAAGCGAGAGGCGGCTGTATTCGCCATAGGCAACGGTCGTACGGCTGTCCCCATAGGGCGGAGAAGTAATAACCAGATCGAACATGTCATCCGGGATACTTTTCAATTCGGTAGCGTTATCCCGGTGGATCGTCACGCGGGAAGTGTTGCTACACGCGGCATAGAAATTGCCCATTTTCTCGATGTTGCGGGAGAGAATCTTGGAAAATTCGCCGATGACGTTGGGGGAAAAGTCGGCAACCTTTTTCGGCGGCATCCGGAACATCTTGAACTCGCCGTTTCGCCGGTTGGAGACGAGCCGAATGGATTCACTGAAAGCAACAAACACAAAGTTACGGATCGATTCATCCGAAATTTCTAAGATGCAGTTTTTGATGAGCTGCAGGGATAGAATAACATTTGGCTTGAACCAGTAGCCGATATTTTTGAACGAGGGAATTTCAAAATCGGCACGACGGCAGGAAAGGCAGTATTCCTTCAGATAGTTGGGTGCATCGGACCCCCAATTGTCTTTTGCAGTCAGGTCAAGGCCGAGAACTTCTCGCATATAGTGGTCGGCACCGGAAAAAAACGATTCGTCCCGTTGGTAAAGCGTATGAATCTGGTCGAGAAGGGCGGAGCAAACCTTCCGCAGATGGATCGGGTCAAGCGGTGTGGTCTTTACGCGACAGAGCAACAGGGCAAGGGGGTTGATATCGTTGCCGCAGACTGTGGGAATTTCCGCAAGCATTCCTTCCACCAGCACGGTGCCGGAACCGGAGAAGGGGTCGAAGAGCGAGTGCACCGGCCGGATGGAAGAAGTGATCTGGATCAGATTCCGGCTGATGGGGCTGACCATCATGGCGGGATAATTGTGCAGCCCGTGGGTGTATTCGTGGGTATCATCGGCCTTGAAATCCCAATAATCCTCCGGAAGTTCCCGCAGCCTCTGAATCAGTTGATCGTCTTCGGCAGTTGGCAGGGGAAAGGCCAACTGTTCGAATGCGGCGGGCTGAAAATGATCCTTCATGGGTGGGATTCTCCTTTGATCGGCCAATGCTGACACAACAGAAAAATGAGCTGCGTCCCGGCAAACGGTGATAGACATACTAAATTAGTATACACTGAAAAGAGCGGAAGTTCAAGGATCAGAAGGTGAAAACGGTTTGAGAAATCGATGCGGACGGACACACTTCGTTCACTTTTCCGACAAAAGTTGCCTTTTGCATAAATTTTATACACTGTTCGGTTTTTGTATGTTGTTCTGTCATAAGTGGTGGGATATACTAAGCACAACGAAAGGGCGAGCGGGAACGCCGCCCGGAAACATCCAAAATTCAGGAGGTCTGCGTTATGTATTATTCCAGTGGCAACTACGAAGCCTTTGCACATCCCCGCAAGCCGGAGGGTGTCGATGATAAATCTGCCTATATCATTGGTTCGGGTCTGGCGGCGCTGACCGCAGCGTGCTATCTCGTCCGGGACGGTCAGATGAAGGGCGAACACATCCATGTGTTTGAAAAAGACCCGCTGCCCGGCGGCGCTTGCGATGGTTACAAGTACGACATCGGCTATGTGATGCGCGGCGGCCGCGAGATGGACAACCACTTCGAGGTCATGTGGGATCTGCTGCGCTCCATCCCCTCGCTGGAAACGGAAGGGGCCAGCGTCCTCGATGAGTATTACTGGCTGAACAAGGAAGACCCCAACAAGTCCCTCTGCCGCGCCACCGAAAAGCGCGGGCAGGACGCCCACACCGATGGCAAATTCGCCATTTCCGATAAGGGTGCCATGGAGATCATGAAGCTCTTCTTCACTCCGGACGAGCAGCTGCAGGATAAGAAAATCACCGACATTTTTGACGATGAGGTGTTCTCTTCGAATTTCTGGCTCTACTGGCGCACCATGTTCGCCTTCGAGAACTGGCACAGCGCACTGGAGATGAAGCTCTATCTCAAGCGCTATATCCACCACATCGGCGGTCTGCCGGATTTCACCGCCCTGCGCTTTACCCGGTACAACCAGTACGAGTCCATCATCCTGCCCATGGTCACCTACCTGAAGGAGCACGGCGTGGAGTTCCAGTACGAGACGAAGGTCACGGACGTCCGCTTCAAGATCGAGGACGGCAAGAAACAGGCCAGCTCCATCACCGTGGAGCACAAGGGTGAGGAAAAGGTGCTGGATCTGACGGAGAACGACCTGCTCTTCATCACCAACGGCGGCTGCGTCGAGAGCTGCACCATCGGCTCGCAGGACAAGGCGGCGGGGTTCGACCCCACCATCAAGCCGGGCAACGGCTGGGATCTGTGGAAGAAGATCGCCGCGCAGGACCCCTCCTTCGGCCATCCCGAAAAGTTCTGCTCGCAGCCGGAGCTGTCCAACTGGGAGAGCGCGACCATCACCACACTGGACGACAAGATCCCCCAGTATATCAAGAAGATCTGCAAGCGCGACCCCTTCACCGGCCACACCGTCACCGGCGGCATCGTGACCGTCAAGGATTCCAACTGGCTGCTCAGCTGGACCTTGAACCGCCAGCAGCAGTTCCGTGACCAGCCTAAGAATCAGCTCTGCGTCTGGGTCTACGGCCTGTTCAGCGACAAGCCCGGCGACTATGTGAAGAAGCCCATGCGGGACTGCACCGGTCGCGAGATCTGCATGGAGTGGCTGTACCATCTGGGCGTGCCCACCGAGGACATCGCTGAGCTGGCCGAACACAGCGCCAACACCGTGCCGGTCATGATGCCCTATATCGACGCCTTCTTCATGCCGCGTGCCTTCGGCGACCGCCCCGATATCGTGCCGCAGGGTGCCGTCAACTTCGCTTTCCTCGGCCAGTTTGCCGAGACCGGCCGCGACACCATCTTCACCACCGAGTATTCGATGCGCACCGGCATGGAGGCCGTTTACACTCTGCTGAACATCGACCGCGGCGTGCCGGAGGTTTGGGGCAGCACCTATGACGTCCGCAGCCTGATCGATGCCACCGTGAAGCTCCGGGACGGCAAGAAGATCACCGAGATGGACCTGCCGTTCATCCAGCGAGTCGCGCTCAAGGAAGTGCTCAAGAAGATCGAGGGCACCGACCTTGAAAAGTTCCTCAAGGAGTATCACGCCATCTGACGTGCGTGCCGAAATGATTTCTCCGATCCATTTTTGGATCTCCCCCTGAATGGGGCCGGGCCCTGCAAGCCTGAGACGGGATGCAGGGCTCGGCCTTTTTTCGTGGAAATTTACAGAAAACCAACAAAAAGTATGACTTTCGTGAAATGATTTTGCGCAGGATCTACGGTTTCACCTTGAGAAAAGTGTCAAAGTGTGTTATGCTTATACTACAAATACGGCGCAGGGGAGAGAGCCTGTGCCGCAAAACCGTGTTGTACGATCAAAAGGAGGTCATTTCCTGTGAAACAGTTCATTTCCCGCCGCAGCTTTATGAAGGCTGCTGGAGCTGCCACTGCACTGACCGCAGTCTCATTTGCTGCGCCCGCGGCGTCGGCCGAAGAGACCAATTGCTTCCTTGGTGACAAATCGGCGGTCACCATCCTCTACACCAACGATGTGCACACCTACATCGACAAAAAGTCCCCCGAACTGACCTATGCCGCCATCGCTGCGCTGAAAAAGAGCTACGAGGATGCGGGCCAGAACGTCCTGCTCGTGGACGCCGGTGACCACATTCAGGGCACCGCCTATGGCTCCATGGACGATGGCGAGACCATCATCAAGCTGATGAACGAGGCGGGCTACGATCTGGCCACCCCCGGCAACCATGAATTCGACTACGGCATGGCCCGCGCCAAGGCGGTCATGAAGGAAGCCGACTTCCCCTACATCTCCTGCAACTGGGTCGATCTGCGCACCGGCCTGAAGGTGCTGCCCACCATCAAGATGTTCACCATCGGCGGTGCCCGCATCGCCTTTGTGGGCGTCACCACCCCGGAGACCTTCACAAAATCCACCCCGGCCTACTTCATGAACGCCAGCCAGACCAAGTACATCTATGATATCCTCGGCGGCGACGACGGCCAGAAGCTGTACAATGCGGTCCAAAAGGCCATCGACAAGGCAAAGTTCCTTGGCGCGACGTACATCATCGGCCTCGGCCATCTGGGCGTGGATCCCTCCTCTTCGCCGTGGACCAGTGAAGAGGTCATCGCCCATACCACCGGCTTCGACGCCTTCATCGACGGCCACTCCCACACCGTGATGGAGAACAAGCAGGTGGCCGATGCCTCCGGCAAGGCCGTCACCCTGACTCAGACCGGCTCCTACTTCAAGAATGTCGGCAAGATGACCATCGGTGCGGACGGTGCCATTACCACCGAACTGATCCATACTTACGAGGGCGCGGACGCAGCTGTGGCCGCCACTGCCGCCGAGTGGATCAGCGCTGTGGACGATATGCTGGGCGAGGAGATCGCTGTGGGCGACTCCAAGTTCTACATCAATGACCCTGCCACCGGCAAGCGCCGCATCCGCTCCGGCGAGACCAACCTCGGCGACTTCGTGGCCGACGGCATCTATACCTACTTCAACGAGATCGAAGAACTGCACTGCGATATCGCCATCATGAACGGCGGCGGCATCCGCACCGATGTGGACGTGGGCCCGTGGAGCTTCAAGACCTGCAAGACTGTCAGCCCCTTCGGCAATGTGGCTTGCCTGATGTCCGTCACCGGTCAGCAGATCCAAGACGCGCTGGAGTTCGGTGCCCGCTTTGTGGGCTCGGACGGCAAGGAGAACGGCGGCTTCCTGCATGTGGCCGGTGCCCGGTATGAGATCCACGCCATGATGCCCAACACCGTCCTCACCGACGACAAGAACGTCTGGCAGGGCAGCGCCACCACCCCCCGCGTGACCAACGTGGAAATCTACAATAAGACCACCGGCACCTATGAGCCGCTGAACCCCAGCGCCACCTATGCGCTGGCCGGTATGAACTATACCCTGCGCAACCTCGGCGACGGCTTTGCGATGTTCGACGGTGCGACCCTCATCAAGGACTATGTCTCCGAGGACTACCTCGTCATGTCCAGCTACGCGGCCATGTTCGGCGGTGTGGACGAGAACGGTCTGCCTCACCTGACCAGCGCCAACAGCCCGCTGGCCGATTACCCCGGCTACCTCCTCAACTATGAGGAGCCTTACGGTGCGGGCCGCATCCAGATCATCTGGTAAGGCTGCTCCGGACGCTCTGAAATAGGAAATCAAAGGGAACAAAACGCCTCCCCGTGTAGAACGCATCCTACATGGGGAGGCGTTGTTCTGCTGTTAGCTGTTGACCCCACCGGATCGCAGCATTCCATTTTTTGCATCTTGTGAAATCTTGTTCTTTTCGCCTGCATCAAAAGTGAATCTTTTTCTTCTCAAAAATTGCATAAAACCCGCCGAAAACGGGGGAAAGTGTGATATAATAACCTTATTGTGCTCTCCCAAACTGTGCGGGGAGGGCGGACAAAAGGATTACAGAGGAGAAAAAACCATCATGGAACGTGAGACCCTAAAATCGCGGCTGGGCTTCATCCTGCTCTCGGCGGGATGCGCTATCGGCATCGGCAACGTCTGGAAATTTCCGTATATGGCGGGTCAGGGCGGCGGCGGTGCCTTCGTGCTGTTCTATCTGCTCTTCCTCGTCATTCTGGGCTTACCCATCATGACCATGGAATTTGCAGTAGGCCGCGCCAGCCGCAAGAGTCCGGTGCGCGCCTATCAGGCGCTGGAAAAGCCGGGCCAGAAGTGGCACATCCACGGCTATTTTACCCTCATCGGGTGCTATCTGCTGATGATGTTCTACACCACCGTTGCGGGCTGGATGCTGCACTATTTTTACATGACAGCGGCCGGGAAGCTGTCCGGCCTGAGCACCGGGCAGGTGACGAATGCCTTCAGCGAGATGCTGGCAAACCCCGGCGTTATGGCGTTCTGGATGGTCTTCGTGGTCGCGTTCGGTATTCTGGTCTGCGCCAATGGTCTGCAGAACGGCCTTGAGCGGGTGACCAAGGTCATGATGATCGCACTGCTCGTCATCATGGTCGTCCTCGCGGTCAACAGCCTGTTCATGCCCGGCGCAAAGGAGGGCCTGAGCTTCTACCTCGTGCCCGATTTCGCCCGGATGAAGGAAGTCGGCGTGGTCAACACGCTGGTGGGCGCCATGAATCAGGCGTTCTTCACCCTGAGCCTCGGCATCGGTGCCATGGCCATTTTCGGCAGCTATATCGGCAAGGAGCACGCGCTGCTGGGCGAGTCCATCCGCATCGTGGCGCTGGATACCTTCGTAGCCATCACGGCGGGTCTGATCATCTTCCCGGCCTGTTTTACCTATGGCGTGGACCAGACCGCCGGTCCCAGCCTGATCTTCATCACCCTGCCCAACATCTTTGCCAACATGGCCATGGGCCGCCTGTGGGGCAGCCTGTTCTTCCTGTTCATGGCCTTCGCGGCACTGTCCACCGTGCTGGCGGTGTTTGAGAACATCATCTGCTGCGGCATGGAGCTGACCGGCTGCACCCGCAAGAAATCCAGCATCGTGAACCTGTTCCTTATCATTGCGCTGTCCATGCCCTGCGTGCTGGGTTACAACATCTGGAGCTGGGACGGCTTTGCTGTGTTCGGCGGCGCGGTGCTGGACTTCGAGGATTTCCTCGTCAGCAACCTGTTCCTGCCGCTGGGTTCGCTGGTCTATCTGCTGTTCTGCGTCTCCCGCTATGGCTGGGGCTGGAACAACTACAAGAAGGAAGTCAACACCGGCGACGGCCCCAAGATGCAGGATTGGATGCGCGGCTATCTGTCCTACGGTCTGCCGCTGATCGTTCTGTTCATCTTTGCCTTCGGCATCTACGACAAATTCTTCGCCTAACAATACCAGAGAGCGGGCTCTTCCTACGGGGAAGCCCGCTTTTTTCGAGAGGGAGGAGACTCCATTATGCACTTGTTGATCTGCGATGACGATGCACGGTTTGCCGCGCGGGTGGAGCAGAAAGTCCGGGACGAGCTGGCCCAGCGCGGGATCCCGGCCCAGATCACCGTCTGCACCCGCGGCGAGGAGGCCCTTGCCACCCCGCATCTGGAGCTTTATCAGGTGGCGCTGCTGGACGTGGACCTTGACACCATGAACGGCATCTCACTGGGCCGCCAGCTGCGCCAGTCCAGCCCGGACATCGCCCTCATCTACATCTCTGCCTATCTGGAATTTGCGCCAGAGGGCTACACCGTCAATGCGTTCCGCTACATCCTCAAGCGGGACATGGAGCGGATGCTGCCCAACTGCTTGGAGGCCCTCTTCCACGAAAAGACGGCCAGCGGCCGCAAGGTGCTGACCATCCGGCAGAACCGCACCGAGATGGAGCTGCCCTATGACAGCATCTACTGCCTCGAAAGCGACCTGCGGAAGGTGAACGTCTACGGGGACGTGCCGCGTCAGCCGCTCTGCTCCTATTACGGCAAGCTGACCGACCTGCCCGCCGAGCTGTTCGAGAACGGCTTCCTGCGGGTGGGGCGGAGCGATGTGGTGAATATGCGCTACATCCGCCAGATCAGCGGCTACAAGGTAACGCTGCGCAACGGGGTGGAACTGAGCGTCAGCCGGAACGACTATGCGGCCATCCGGGCGACCTATCTGGAATGGAAGGGGCAGTTCAGCGATGGATCATGAATCGTGGTTTCTGATCGGCCACATCGTCTGCATTTCGCAGTGGTGCGCCTTTATCATGGTGGACTACGCCTACCTCGGCAAAGGCCGGGTGCGGCCGCTCTGGCTCTGGACGACTGTACTGGTGGCGGGGGAGCTGTTCCTTGGTATCAAGCTCAACATCGGTTTCTTCACCCTGCTGAGCATCTGGGAAAATGTCGGCTTCGTGCTGGTCTCCACGCTGCTGTTCGGCGGCACGCTGGCCCAGAAGCTGACGGCGGCCCTCATCAACGGCACCATGTGTCTGCTGGCGGAAAATACCGTCCGGTATGTGGCTTCGTGGGCGACGCATACCTCGCTTTTGATGATCTGGAAACGGATGGACTGCCTTGTGGCAATGACCATCACGAACGTCATCGTGGGCGTTCTGGTGGCCTACTTTGCCCACAAATGGAAGACTGAGCGGGCGCTGGAATCCCCACAGGCGCTGGTGATGTCCTTCTTTCCCGGCATCACAGTGGTGCTGAACGTGGTGCTGATGATCTCCGCCGAGGACAAGCCTGCCGATTTCCTGATGCTTCTGCTGACGCTGGGCCTGACTGTGGCAGTGCTCATCCATATGGGCATCGTCCAGATGTTCAACGATCAGATGGCGCAGCAGCAAGCGCTCCACGTTCAGGCAGCGCTGGAGCGGGAGCGCGCCGAGGCATTGATGGACTCTTATACCACCCAGCGCCGCCTGACCCATGAGTTCACCAACCACACCGATGCGCTGGCCCTGCTTTTGCAGCAGGGAGAGTACGAGGAGGCCAAGGCGTATCTTGCAACGGTGACCAAGACCATTGCGGCCAACACCACCATCATGGACACCCACAACCCGCTGCTGGATGCCCTGTTGAGCAAAAAGTATGAGGAAGCCAGCCGCAAGGGGGTCATGCTCTACTTTGACCTGCCGGACCTGCGGGAGATCCCGCTGGACAACACCGACCTTGTGATGGTGGTGTCCAACCTGCTCAACAATGCCATTGATGCCGCTGCAAAAGCCGACTTGCCGGAGGTGTATTTTCGGATGCGCAAAACGGAGGCGGAGCTGCTGGTCTCGGTGCGGAACCGGGTGCAGAAGAACCTCGACCTTCCGGACGGCCAGCTCCCGCGCAGCACCAAAAAGGAGCCGGGGCACGGCATGGGCCTGTGGAACGTGACCGACGTGCTGCGCAAATATCAGGGCGAATACACCATCAGCTGCCGGGAAAAATGGTTCCGGTTCACCTGTTCGGTGCCCGTCCGCAAAATATGACATCCTCCCCCGCAGAATATGACATTTCGGGTGAAATGCCCGGCGGCATTTGGTATAATCTGGTTAAGAACAAGGCGGAACTCCAGAGCCAGTGCGTTGCGGCCGAAGCAATTCGGAGGTGCTGGCGGGGGAGAGGGCAGAGCCGCAGAGCGTGTGTGCTGTTTTGCAGCCTTGTCTGGTGAAAAGTCCTAACGAAGCTCTTGACGGTGATCGGGGGATTGCTGTTTATAGAGACTCTTTTAAGGGCCGTATCGGTGCGCGTCGTTGTGTGGGAACGGGATGCGCTTTTCGATGCGGCAGCGGAGAGAGCTTCGGATAGGGCTTTTTTAGTTGTAAACAAAGGCGGAACTCTTGCCAAACGGGTTCCGCCTTTTTATAATGGAAATAGAAAACGACCCCGCAGCGGGGCCGGGAAAGAGGGAACGTGTATGAAACTGCCGGAAAAGAAACAGCGCTGGGTCCTGCATGAGGACACTCTGCCGCAGCCCGCAGGCGCGGGCGTCACCCGCCGGGTGCTGGCCTATACAGACGGCCTGATGTGCGTGGAGAACACCTTTGAAAAGGGCGCGGTCGGCGCACTGCACCACCACCCCCACACCCAGATCACCTATGTGGTCTCCGGTGCCTTCGAGTTCACGGTGGACGGTGTGACCCGTACCGTCCGCAAGGGCGACACCATCCTCAAGGAGGACGGCGTGGAGCATGGCTGCGTCTGCACCGAAGCGGGCATCCTGCTGGATATCTTCACCCCTATGCGGGAGGATTTCGTGTAACAAAAAGAGCGGACGAGTGCAACGGCTCGTCCGCTCTTTTGCTTGATAGGGATTTATTCCGGCTTGACCTGAAGCTCCTGCTCGCAGTAGATGCAGCGATACTTGCCGTTGGAGCTCAGTTCGAAGATCTGGTCGCACTCTTCCTCAATGGAGGAGATGCAGCGGGGGTTCTTGCACCGCACGATGTTGACCAGACGCTTGGGGGGCTGGGGTTTTTCCTTTTTGACCGCCTTGCCGTCCTTGATGATGGTCACGCTGATGTTGGGGTCGAGGTAGGCCAGCACATCGAGGTTCAGCCACGAAGCATCGCCCTCCACCTTGATAATGTCCTTGCGGCCGCCCTCCGCCTTGTGGGAGCGGGCGTTCTGGATCAGCGCCACGCTGGCGGTGCGGTTGCCTTTGATGCCCAGCAGATCCATCAGGCCGACGGCAGTGCCTGCCTTGATGTGATCGATCACGATACCATTCTGGATTTCATCGATGTTCAGCATTTCAGTTGCCCTCCTTGGCCTTGGGGTCCTGCAGACCCAGCAGTGTCATGATCAGTGCCATACGGACGTAGACAGCGTTCTGCACCTGTTCAAAATAGGCGGCACGCGGGTCGTCGTCCACATCCAGCGCGATCTCGTTTACGCGGGGCAGGGGATGGAGCACGGCCATCTTCTCTTTGGCCAGCGCCATCTTCTCGCTGGTCAGGATGTAGCTGTTCTTCAGGCGGATGTAGTCTTCCTCGTTGAAGAAGCGCTCCTTCTGCACACGGGTCATGTACAGGATGTCCAGCTCCGGCATGGATTCCTCAAGGCTGCGGGTCTCACGGTACTCGATGCCCTTGGCTTCCAGCACATCCTTGATGATGTAATCGGGCACCCGCAGCTCCTCCGGGCTGATGAGCACGAAGCGCACGTTGCCGAAGCGGCACAGGGTCTCGATCAGGGAGTGCACGGTGCGGCCGAAGGTCAAATCGCCGCACAGTCCCACGGTCAGGTCGGTGATGCGGCCGAAGCGCGACTGCAGCGTGGCCAGGTCGGCCAGCGTCTGCGTGGGGTGCATGTGGCCGCCGTCGCCGGCGTTGATTACCGGCACGGATGCGGCGCGGGAGGCCACCAGCGCGGCACCCTCCTTCGGGTGACGGATGGCGACCACGTCCACGTAGTTGGACACGGTCTTCAACGTGTCGGCGATGGATTCGCCCTTGGTCACGGAGGCCAGCTGCGCGCCGGCGAATCCGATGACCTTGCCGCCGAGACGTTTGCCCAGTGTGATGATGGCCAGCACAGCGCCTTGATCAGGTTGGACATGACGCTGTTCACAATCAACTTGATGTAATCGCCCTGATCCATGATGGTGGTCAGGTGCAGGCCGTCGTTTTCTGCCATCAGTTCTTTCATAGCAGCGGTGCCTGCGTTGGAGACAGACGAGGTGGAAGCCGTGGAGCTTTTATAGATTGAAAGCAGCACGGCGCGGTTTTTGCCCACCTTGGCGTAGCTGTCGTCCGCGTTATCGGTCAGCTCAATGTCCGCCACATCGGAAAGCCGCACATCTCCGATGCCGTCAATGCTGCACAGGACCATACTTTTCAGCTCATCCACATTGTCAAACGCATCGCCGACTTTTAAGATGTACTGGTTATCGTCCCCTTCCCCGCCGTCAATGTAACCGGCGGGCATAGAGAAGTTCTGCGCGGCGATCAGCTGCTTTAAGGTGTTCATGTTCAGCAGCTGGTCCAGATTGGCGCTTTTCAGCGCTTCCTCGCGGGCCGATTCATACTCTTCGCGGGCGGAGTCCAACTGGGTCTGGCCCGCTTCCAGCTGGGTGCGGCCGCTGCTGATCTGGAACTCGCCCAAACTGAGCTGGGCTTCGGTGCCGCTGAGCAGCAGCTGCACGGCCATATCGGCCAGTTGGGGGTCTGTCGGGTTGGCAGAAAGGCTTTCCAGCATCGATTGCAGCTTGCTGCGCTGATCGTTCAAATTGGCCAGCATGGCTTCGGCTTTGTCGATCTGGGTGTTCAGGGTGGTAATCGTCTGCTGTAGGGTTTGGCGCAGTTCCTCGGTGCTCTCGTTCAGGCTGGCTTCGGCTTCCTGCCGGGCTTTCAGCAGCACCGTTGCGTTCCGCAAGGCCGTCTGGGTGGTGGAAAGGGTGCTTTCATCACTCTTGTAACCATCCAGGGCTGCGCGCTGGCTGGTGGCAGTGTCCAGCTGGGTCTGTAAAGCCGCCTGTTCAGCTTTTTTGCTTTCGATTTCCGCGCGGATGGCATCCTGCTCTTCCGGGGCGGCGGTATCCAGCTGCTGTTCCAGCTGAACGATCTCGTTATCCTTCTGCTGCACCTGCACGGTCAGCGTCAGGATCTGGGCGTCCAGCGCGGCGCAGGCATCGCTGACGCTCTGCCCGCCGGTCAGGGCGGCAGCTTCAGTCTCAATGGCCTGCTGGGCGCGCTCGATGGAAGCCAGCATCGCGGCCATCTTGGTCAGGTCGCTCTTGGCTTCCTCCAAATTAGCGGGCATGGCATTTGCATCGTACTGGGGGTCATATTTTGCCAGAATCTCTTTGCAGGAAGCAAACAGTGCATCATCGATCGGCAGCGTCACTTCCGGCAGGCTGCTGGGGTCCACTTTCAGCTGGTTCAGCTTGCTCTGGGCGGTGTCCAGCTGGGTTTTCAGCCCCGCAATCTGCTCTTCCAGCTTGGGGATCTCCTCGTTCAGCTGGTCGATGGCATCCCGCAGCTGCTGGGTCAGGCTCTGCTTTTGGGTATTCAGCTGGGCTTTGCCGGAATCCAGCTGGCTTTGGGCACTGTCCAGCTCCGCCAGGCCGTCCTTGATTTTGGCCTCGTTTTCGTCCAGCTGCTTTTTGGCTTCGGCCAGGCGGTCGCTCACCTTGACCAGCAGTTTGTCATTCACCTCGTCAATTTTGTCCTGGTCCAGCGTGATCTGCACTGATTTTTTGACAAGGCCGATGGTGGAAACGCTGGCCACGCCGTCCACGCGCTCCAGCTGGGGCACGATCGTATCCTCCACATAGTCGGAAAGCTCGTAGATGTCCATTCCCTCATAGTCCACCGCAACATACTGGGTGGCCATCATATCGGGGCTCATCTCCATCAGCGTGGGGGTGCTGGCCATATCGGGCAGACTGTCCGAAAGCTGGTTCACGGCGGTGCTGGCCTTGACCATGGCGCTGTCCATGTCAGTGTCGTCCTGGTATTCCAGAATGACAAGGCTGTAGTTTTCGTTGCTCTGGCTGGTCACGTTCTTTACACCATTCAGGGTGGAAAGGCTGTTTTCCAGCGGCTGGGTCACATCGCCAATGCCCATCTTGATAATCTTGTTTTCGGGATGCTCCTGGGTGTAGGCGGCCACCTCCCGGGCGTAGTCCCCCAGAGCGGACACCGCCACGGCACCAGTGAGCACAGCCTCCTCCCCCGCTGTCTCCGGCGGAGACAGCTGCGCCCCCATCTGCTGGAGGTCCGTCATGGCCCGGCCTACCTGAGGTGCGGGCAGCTCCAGGCGGAAGTCGTACCAGGGCTCCAGCAGGATGCTCTCCGCCTCCATCAGCCCCTGGCGCACCGCCCGATAGGTGGCCTGGCGGAAGTCGCCGCC
>OHWC01000219.1_pt1 | contig 34699 bp, 34 predicted proteins | sample 1579541 | NCBI WGS metagenome assembly OHWC01 (sample SAMEA3882551, study PRJEB24775) | human gut metagenome | biome: human-associated habitat; feature: intestine environment; material: feces | place: Netherlands | collected 2009/2010
CCGCTCAGCGCCTGAAGGAAGCTGCCGAGAAGGCAAAGATCGAGCTGTCCAGCGCGATGAGCAGCCAGATCAACCTGCCGTTCATCACGGCGGACGCTTCCGGTCCCAAGCATATCCAACTGACGCTGAGCCGCCCCAAGCTGGAACAGCTCACGGAAGACCTTCTGGACCGCACCCGCAAGCCTGTGCTGGACTGCATTGCTGCGTCCGGGTTGAAAACCGGGGACATTGACGAGCTGGTGCTGGTGGGCGGCATGACCCGCATGCCCGCCGTGCAGGAAATGGCCCATACGCTGGCCGGCAAGGAACCCCACAAGGGCGTGAACCCGGATGAAGTGGTGGCCCTGGGCGCCGCTATTCAGGGCGGCGTGCTTCAGGGGGACGTGAATGACGTGCTTCTGCTGGACGTGACTCCTCTGACCTTGTCCATTGAAACGATGGGCGGCATCGCCACTCCGATGATCGAACGCAACACGACCATTCCGGTGCGCAAGAGCCAGGTGTTCTCCACTGCCGCTGATAACCAGCCCTCTGTTGAGATCAACGTCCTGCAGGGCGAGCGTGAGTTTGCCCGCGACAACAAGAGCCTGGGTGTCTTCCACCTGGATGGCATTGCTCCGGCTCCCCGTGGCGTGCCTCAGATCGAAGTTACCTTTGATATCGATGCAAACGGCATCGTAAAGGTCAGCGCTAAGGACCTGGGCACCGGCAAGGAGCAGAACATCACCATCACTGCTTCCACCAACATGTCCAAGGAGGACATCGACAAGGCTGTGAAGGAAGCTGAGCAGTTTGCTGCCGACGATAAGAAGAAGCGTGAAGAGGTCGATATCCGCAACGGTGCCGACCAGATGGTGTTCCAGACCGAGAAGATGCTGAAGGAGAACGGCGACAAGATGCCCGCTGACGTCAAGACCGAGGCGGAAGCAAAGCTGGCCGAGCTCAAGACTGCTGTCCAGTCCGGCTCCATCGACGACATCAAGGCAAAGCAGGAGGCTCTGAGCCACGTCTTTGAGAAGATGTATCAGGCAGCTTCCGCTGCACAGGCCGCTGGCGCACAGCAGCCCGGCCCCGATGCTGGCGCGAACAACAACCAGCAGAAGCCCAACGACGACGGCGTCGTGGATGCGGACTTCAAGGAAGTCTAAACGCTGACACAAACGGCACGGCACCCGGCCAAACCGGAGGGTGCGGCGGCCGATAAGCAACCCAAAAGCCGCTCCGGTTTTGGCCGGGGCGGCCTTTGTGGGTTTAAAACCTCTCAGTCTCGCTGCGCTCGCCAGCTTTCCTGACAGGGGAGCCCTTGGCAGGCCGGGCAGGTCTGAGCTGGACGAGCAAAGCCCGCCAGCGACAGAAACGAAAGTGCCCTGCGACAGAGGGCAGAAAGGAGTTACATTGGACGAGATGAGAAAAAAGCCGCCCATCGGGCCGGAGGAGGTGGGCGAGGCGGCACAGATCTTGCAGCGGTACAAGGCAGGCAAGGCGGCGCTGGACAAGCGCCTGATCGATAACGAATTGTGGTTCCGCATGGGACACTGGAAAAACTACCGCGACCCGCTGATGCCCGGCAAGGCGCAGCCCTCCAGCGGATGGCTGTTCAACAGCATCGCCAACAAACACGCTGATGCCATGGACAACTACCCCGAGCCCATGGTGCTGCCCCGGGCAGCAGACGACCAAACCACGGCGCAGGCACTTTCCAGCGTGCTGCCGGTGGTGCTGGAGCAGGCAGATTACGAGCAGGTGTACAGCGATGTCTGGTGGCGCAAGCTCAAGCAGGGCACCGGCGTTACCGGCATCTTCTGGGACCCGGCGGCGCGCGGCGGGCTGGGCGACATTGCGGTGCGCAGCGTCAACCTGCTCATGCTCTACTGGGAGCCGGGCGTGCAGGATATTCAGGACTCGCCGGACTTGTTCCACCTCAGCTTAGAGGACACCGCCCGGCTGACCGCGCAGTATCCGCAGCTGGCGGGGCACGCCGCCGGGGTGGTGGACGTGCCCCGGTACATCCACGAGGACGGCCAGACCACCGCCAACAAGAGCGTGGTGGTGGACTGGTACTATAAGCGCCCGGACGAGAACGGCAAATTGCGGCTGCACTACTGCAAGCTGTGCAACGGCGTGGTGCTGTATGCCAGCCAGAACGACCCGGCGCTGGCGGCGCGCGGATTGTACGACCACGGCAAGTACCCCTTTGTGTTCGACCCGCTGTTCGTGGAAGAGGATTCTCCCGCCGGGTTCGGCTACATCGATGTGATGAAGGACTGCCAGAACGCCATTGACCGGATGAACCACGCCATGGACGAGAACGTGCTGCTGGCCTCCCGCCAGCGGTATGTGCTCAGCGACACCGCCGGGGTGAACGAGGAGGAGCTGGCCGACCTGAGCCGGGACATCGTGCACGTTGTGGGCCGCCTGAACGAGGACAGCTTCCGTCCGCTGCAAACGGCAGGCTTGCAGGGCAACAGCCTGAGCTACCGCAACAGCCGCATCGAGGAGCTGAAGGAGATCAGCGGCAACCGCGACATGACGCAGGGCGGCACTGCCGGAGGCGTCACGGCGGCTTCGGCCATCGCTGCTTTGCAGGAGGCGGGCAGCAAGCTCAGCCGGGATATGCTCAAGAGCGCGTACCGGGCATTTGCCAAGGAGTGCTACCTCATCATCGAGCTGATGCGGCAGTTCTACGACGAGGAGCGCATCTTCCGCATCACGGGAAAGGGCGGCGAGAGCGAGTTTGTCCGGTTTTCGGGCGAGGTGCTCCGCGCCCGGCCGGTGAAGGTCGTGGGCGGTGTGGAGCTGGGCAGCCGTGAGCCGGTGTTCGACATCGTGGTGAGCGCGGAGAAGAAGTCTACCTTCAGCCGTCTTTCCCAGAATGAGACGGCCAAGGAGTGCTATCAGCTGGGCTTTTTCGCCCCGGCCAACGCCGATGCGGCGCTGGCGGCACTGGAAATGATGGACTTCGAGGGCATTGAGAAGGTGCGCCAGCGGGTGCGGCAGAACGGCACCCTCGCCCGGCAGCTGGCACAGATGCAGGCTCAGATGGCCCGGCTGACGGGCCTGCTGGAAGCGCAGGAACAGCCTGCCCCGCCCAAGCTGAGCGGTCCGGCGGAGGAACTGAGCACGGCGGCGATGGCGAGGGCGATGAAGATGCAGAAAGGAGAAATGAGATGATAAAAGTGAACTATACCGAGCTGGACGGCCCGGAAGGCCCCACCTGCCGGTTGGAGGCCTCGGGCCACGCGGGCTATGCCCCCGCCGGGCAGGACATCGTGTGTGCGGGAGCAAGCACCCTGATGCAGACCCTCTGCGCCCTGCTGGCGGGTGAGGAGGGCGCCAAGAGCGGCGCATGGGACGAGTCGGACGGCCCGCGTCTGGCGGTGACGGCGGCTGCGCCCCAGAAGCCGTGGGTGGAGGGGGCCTTCGAATTCGCCAAGGCAGGCTTTGCCCTGCTGGCAGAGCGCTACCCGGACCATGTCCGCTTTGCCGACCTGAGCGGCCGGGGCGAACAGGCGATGGTGGACTTGCAGATGTTTGCAGATGGCGGTGAAGGCACTTCCGCCCCCGCCCTCAGCCACGCACAGGCCCAGCAGGCCATCGCCTCCGGCACCATGAGGGCCGACGAGGGCAGCGGGGAGACTCCGGAGGTGCCGGCGCAGACTGCACCGGAAAAGCCGGAAGAGCCGCCTGCACCGCAGGAACGTCCTGCGCCGCTCACGCCTGTCCCGGGCCTGCAGGCGGGAGAGAACGCCATCCGTGCCCTCCACGCCCGCTGGGCCGCAGAGGAGGCGATGATCCGCCGGGACGTCCCGGGCTTCTCGCTCCGGCAGGAGCTTGCGAACCCCGAAATGCGCCGTCTGATGGAGCTGCCCGGGATGCGGATGGGGGACGCCTACCGTCTGGCCCATTACAGTGATGCGCTGCAGCAGACCGCCCGGACTGTGGAGCAGGGCGTCGTGGAGCGCATCCGCCAGCGCTCGGCCCGCCCGGCGGAGAACGGCACCAGCCCCAGCGGCGCAGCCGTCACCCGCGCCGATGTGGCCAGCATGACCCGCGCCCAGCGCGAGGCGCTGGAACGCCGTGCGATGCACGGAGTGAAGATCAGTTTCTGAAGAAAACCTCTCCGAGGCAGGAGGGGTCAAAAAGAAAGGACAAATGACATGAAAAACGACAACGTGAAGATGGATCTCCAGCTCTTTGCCGACGCTTCTGCAAGCCTGCAGAACACCACCGGCACCATGACCAAGGAAATGAAGACCTTCTACGAAAAGCGCCTCATCGATCAGGCCGAGCCGCGTCTGGTGCACGATCAGTTCGCGGACTATTACCCCGTGCCCCAGAACGGCGGCAAGACCATCGAGTTCCGCAAGTACGACAGTCTGCCCAAGGCCGACACCCCGCTGACTGAGGGCGTGACCCCCAACGGTCAGGCCCTGAACGTCACCACCATCACCAGCGACCTCCACCAGTATGGCGGCTGGACCCCGCTGACCGATGTTTTGCAGATGACCGCCATCGACAACAATGTGGTGCAGGCGACCCGCGTGCTGGCCAGTCAGGCCGGCCGCACCATGGACAGCATCACCCGCGATGTGCTGGCCGGCGGCACCAATGTCATCTATGCGCCCAAGGTGGCGGCGGACGGCACCGAGTCCGTTGTGAAGAGCCGCGCCAATCTGGACAAGACCTGCACCCTGACCCCGAAGCTGTTCTTCCGAGCCGCCGCCCAGCTTGGCGCGATGAACGCCGACCCCATCGGCGACAGCTACATCGCCATCATCCACCCCTACGCTGCCTACGACCTGAAGACCAGCAAGGAGTTCATCGAGGTGCACAAGTACGCGGACCCGGAGGCCATGTTCCGGGGCGAGATCGGCAAGCTGGGCAACATCCGCTTCATCGAGACCAGCGAGGCGAAGATCTGGAAGGACGCCACCTGTCCGGCGGGTCTGGCCGTGTTCGGCACGCTGGTGCTGGGCGCCCACGCCTACGGCGTGACCGAGCTGGAAGGCGGCGGACTGGAGCACATCGTCAAGCAGCTGGGCTACGGTGATGACCCGCTGAACCAGCGTGCATCCGTGGGCTGGAAGGGAATGCGCGCCGCCGAGCGTCTGGTGGAGCAGTACATGATCCGCATTGAAAGTGTGTCGAGCTACTCGGCCAGCGCATCCGCGAACTAAGTGCCCTCTGCTTAGAGGAAGAACCGTTGGGCCCTGCGGCAAAGGGCAGGAAGGAGTCATATGAAAATCAAGCTTTTCAAGGACAACAGCCGGTACAAGGAGGATCTGTTCGTCAGCGTCAACGGGGTGAATTATAAGATCCGCCGGGGCGTTGAGGTGGAGGTGCCGCCGGAGGTGGCCGAGGTGCTGGAGCACAGCCAGATGCAGGACGAGCGGACCGCCGCCCGCATTGCGGCTGCCGAAAACGGCGTACAGTAACAAACAGCGGCCCGGCCGGGAAAATCGCCCAGCCGGGCCTTTTTCGAAAGGAGCGATGAGATGACCGTTAGAGAAGCGCTGGACCGCGCCGCAGAGCTGCGGCCGGGGTGCAAGCTTTCGGACGAGACGCGCAGACGCTGGCTCTGCGAGGAGGATGCCATGCTGCGCAAGCTGTATTTTGAGAAAAGCGGCGCGGCCGGGTACGAAAAAGTCGGTGCCGATGCGGCATGGTCTGGCAGCACCCTGCCGGACGGCACGGAGCTGCTGGTGCCGGTGCCCTACGACACCCTCTACCCCCATTTCCTCTGCGCCCGCATTGACGCGGCGCTGGGGGAGACTGACCGCTACGCCGGGGAACAGGCGCAGTACAACAGCATCCTGAGCGGACTGGCCGCCGGGCTGCGGCAGGAGAACCTGCCCCGCCGCCGGGTGCGCTGGCGCTGGTGAGGAGGGAAAAACGATGGCACTGGCAAACCGTGCGGGGCTGAAAAACACCCGCACCCTGCTGCGGGCCTTCGGTGGGCTGAATGAGACGTACAGCTGCACCGAGGCTGAATGCAGCAGCGGCAAGAATTTCTCGGCCCGGAATTTCCCGGCGCTGAGCACCCGCATCCCCCGCCGGAAGCTGCGGACAGCGGCCCCCGTGAACGGAATGTACCACCTGAACGGGCTGCTGGTGGTGGAAGGGTCGAATCTCTGCTACAGCACCGACGACGCCCCGCAGACGGTGCAGACCGTGGAAAACGCCGTGACCGACAGCAAAAAGGTGCTGGTGGGCATGGGCACCAAGATCATCATCTTCCCGGACAAGGCGGCCTTTGATACGAAAGACCTGTCCGTGACGCCCTTGGCGGCGGCGTGGACGAATGGGAATGCGGATGTGGTGCTGACGCCCTGCGACGCGGCGGGGAAGACCTACACCGTCAAGAACCGAGGCCCCAAGGAGCCGACAGACCCCGCAGACGGCGACCTGTTCCTCAAGGTAGTCAACTCGCAGGTGCCCTACAGCAGCGAAAGCATCCTCGAAATCTACAGCGAGGCTTCGGGCAACTGGTCGGCCATTGAACTGAACTGGTGCCGGATCGAGTGCAAGGGCATCGGGGCCGATTTTGCAGTCTGGGATACCGTAACGCTGAGCGGCATCAAGGACGACGATGGCGGGTATTGGAAGGGGCTGAAGGGTGACCGCATCGTCTACGCCCGCGGCGAGGACTGGGTGCAGGTCCGGGCCGAGCCCGGCGGCGATTACTTCTACGGCACCCTGACCAAGAGCGGAGACGTCATCCGCTGGAAGAGCATCGACGGCAAGGGCAGCGGCTTGGAGGGCAGCCCCGACCCGTTCCGGCTGGAGCGGCGGGTGCCCGACCTCGATTACCTGACCGAGTGCGACAACCGGCTGTGGGGCTGCTCCAAGGCGGAAAATGCCATCTACGGCTGCAAGCTGGGCGACCCGACCAACTGGTTCTCCTACCGGGGCATCGCGGAGGACAGCTACGCCGTGACCGTGGGCAGCGACGGGGATTTTACCGGCGCGTCCACCTGTCTGGGCTATGTGCTCTTTTTCAAGGAGAACTGCATCCACAAGCTGTACGGCTCCAAGCCCTCGGACTTTCAGCTCAGTGCCATCCGCTGCCGGGGCGTGGCGCGGAACGCCAGCCGCAGCCTCTGCGTACTGAACGAGACGCTGTACTACCTCTCGCCGGACGGCGTGATGGCGTGGGACGGCAGCGTGCCCAGCAAGGTATCCGAAAAACTGAACACCGCCCGGCTGTCCAATGTGCGGGCAGCAGTGGGCGGTGCGCTGGATGGACGGTATTACCTGTATCTCGTGCGGGACAGCGGCGGGGAGAAGCCCGAAGAGCGGCTGCTGGTCTACGACACCGAGCGGGGCCTGTGGCAGGAGGAGAACGGCTGCTCCTACGAGATGGCCAGCACCGGCGGTCAGCTCTACCTCTGGGACGGGGCGGACATCTGGGCTGCCGACCCCAGCCGCGAAAGCGACTGGCAGACCACCGAGGGCGTGGAGGCGACCATCCCCTTTGAACTCATCACGGGGGATATCGGGCTGGATGGGGCGGAGGACCGCTACCTCTCCCGGCTGACCCTCCGGCTGGACGCCGACTGCGCCAGCACCGTGGCGCTGGAAGTGAGCTATGACGGCGGCGGGTGGGAGCCTGTGGCCGCGTGGCAGGTGAGCGGCCAGCGGAAGAACTTTGACCAGAGTTTTGTGCCCCGCCGGTGCAGCACGCTCCGGCTCCGGCTGCGCGGCGAAGGGCAGATCACCCTGCGCAGTCTGGCGCGGACCATCGCTTCGGCGCGGGGCGGCATTTTAGAACAGGAGGTGTGACGGATGGCAAGTGTTTCCGGTTTGAGCAAGCTGGGCCTGCCGAAACTCAGCGACAATATGGACCCGGAGGATGCCCGCGCACTGCGGAATTACCTCTACCAGATGCAGGAGCAGCTGCAATATGTGCTGACCAATCTGGACATCGAAAACGTATCGGATGAGCTGGGCACCAAGCTGCGCAGCCTGTGAGGAGAAAGGAGAACCTATGGCGAACAACGAAAAGAAGAGATCCTATTCCACCGAGGGGCTGAACAGCCGGCAGGAGGTGCAGAACGCGCTGGCCTCGGCGGGGTACCGCCCCTCTGAGAGCGTGACGGCGGCGGGCAATGCCCTGAAGGAACTGCAGGAGAACCGCCCCGGCGACTATGAAAGCAAATATCAGGACCGGATCGACGCGGCGCTGGACGACCTGAGCGGGAAGAAGGACTTCAGCTACAATTACGTCAATGACCCGCTTTACCACCAGTATGCACAGGTGTACACCCAGAACGCCCACAACGCCAGCGCGGACGCAGCGGCACAGGCGGCGGCGCTGACCGGCGGCTACGGCTCCAGCTACGCGGCCAGCGTGGCCCAGCAAGCGTACCAGCAGCAGATCGGGGCGCTGAATCTGGCCATCCCGACCCTGTACCAGTTGGCACTGGACACCTACGACAGCAGCGGCGATGCCCTTGTGACCCGGCTGGACCAGCTCAGCGCGCAGGAACAGAACGCGCAGGGGCTGTACAACCAGAAACTTTCGGATTACTACACCCAGCTTGAACAGTTGGGCAGCGCCTACAACAGCGCCTATCAGAAGGATTACGGCCGGTATCAGGACTACCTGAGCCGCCTGAACACCCTGTACGGTTACTATTCCCAGCAGGAACAGCAGCAGGCGGCCAAGAAGCAGCAGTGGTTCAACAATGCCGTCACGGCGCTGGGCGTCGTGGGCGACGCGGTGCAGCTTCTGGTTTCCGGCACCACGGGCCTCGGCTCGCTGGCCGGTTCGCTGCTGAACACCGGGTACAACATCTATGCCAACAACCGCGATTACGAGGCCGACCGCGCCGACACCGCGTGGAACCAGCAGATGCAGGAGAAAAAGTATCAGGACGGCCTGACGCAGCAGCAGTTCGACAACACCCTTGCCCAGCAGCAGTATCAGGACAAGCTCCGCCAGCAGCAGTTCACCAACGATGTGACCAGCCAACGGCTGAACATCGCGAAGGGGGAATGGGCGCTGAAGCAGTCGAAGGCAGCGCAGCAGGTCCAAAAGGCCAGCGCGGATGCGGCGGCGAAAAGCAGCACCGGCCAACTGGGCAGCACCGGCGGCCTGACCGTGGGTAAGAGCGGCGTTTCCTCCGGCGGCACCGTGCCCTACACCGCCGCCCGGATGCGCAGTCAGGGCAAGAATGATGCGGCCATCCGCACCGAGCTGCTGAAAGAGGGGTACAGCAGCGGGGAGGTGGCGAAAATCATGAGGCAGCTCAACAGCTAAACAAACAGCCGCAGTGCAGGAGATGCTTTTTCCTGCGCTGCGGCTGATTTTGTTTGAACGGGAAGAACAGAATACAGGCTTTGGGATGAGGGAGCAGCCCCGGTAGACATTCCTAAGGGTCTAGGACCCGCGGGCTAAGCGACAGCCCAGTGGGCTGATCGCTTGCGGTGCGATGCACCGCCGCCCTGTTCGAATCCCACAAGGCACTGTAACAAAAAAAGATGCAGAAGCCCCGATAGACATTCCTAAGGGTCTAGGACCCGCGGGCTAAGCGACAGCCCAGTGGGCTGATCGCTTGCGGTGCGATGCACCGCCGCCCTGTTCGAACCCCACAAGGCACGGTAACAAAAAAGATGCAGAAGCAATTGCTTCTGCATCTTTTTTTGAGAGGGTGCCTTGTGGGATTCGAACCCACGGTCTCCAGATCCACAATCTGGCGCGTTAACCGACTACGCTAAAGGCACCACATAAATGCGCCCGAAGGGACTCGAACCCCCGGCCCACTGCTTAGAAGGCAGTTGCTCTATCCACCTGAGCTACGGGCGCACGTTGTTATCCCATTGGGTTCCTTATCTTGGGCAGCGAGCCGTCGGCGGCGGGCTGCGAGAAATATAATACCATACCCATCCGGTTCTGTCAAGCAAAAACACCAATTTTTTTGAAATTTTTTCGCCGGGCGGGGCACGATGCGGTCAGAAAATCCACATTCCGACATAGCCAAGTGCAAAACCGAGGGCTGCCCCGGCGAGGACATCCCGCGGGAAGTGGACCCCGGCCAGCACCCGCAGCACGCAGATGGCGGCGGCCACGACCACCATGGCGACCCCGGCAGCGGGATAGAAGTAGAGCCAGACCATTGCCAGCACCGCCGCGCTCAGGGCATGGCGGGAGGGGAAGGAATGGCCGTGGGTCTCCTTTTCCACCAGCGGAGTGAAGCCGGGCTGCTCATAGGGGCGGGGGAAGTTGAGCTTGGCCCGCAGCACCGTTCCGCCGAAGAAGACGAACCCCGGCACGAGAATGGCGCGGGCGATGAGCTGCATAAAATCAAGAGCGGTTTGGTTCAGCCCCACTTGCAGCAGCCGGAACCACTGGACGTTCAACAGCACGAGGAGCAACGGGTAGCAGACGAAGGGCACCGCCGGGAGCCAGCGGTTGAGGGCGATGACGGCCGTTCTGACCGCAGGGTGGGCCTCCATCCAGTGCAAAAGCTTCTGATAGCGTTCCGGTGTCATGGTGCAGCCCTCCTGAAAAAATCAAAAACAGGTGTCGAGATAGTTCTCCACATCAAAGGGTTCCGGGGTGGAATCCTTGCGCAGGTAGAGGGGGTGGTGGGGGTGGCCTTTTTTGCTCCGCTTGCCAAAGGTGACCCACGGGATGTCCCGCTCACGGGTCAGGGCCACCATCTCCCGCATCAGGCTGGGCAGATAGTCCCGCTTCTCGATCAGGGTGCCCCATGCGGCCCACATGGTCGGCTCGGTCTCGGCGAGGACGGCCTTGAGCCAGCGCAGATTCTCGTGGCAGAGGGCGCGGTCGGGGGTCTTGTCCATATCGTTGGGGTCGGTGGCGCGCTGGGGGTAGACGTTGAACATGATCCAACTGTCGAACCCGTTGGCGGCGGCAAGGCGCTCCACACTTTTCAGGGTGGGGTCCAGCGCACCGGGCTGAGCGGTGCTGGGGTTGATGCCGATGCAGACCAGCGGATGTCTGCCCACCCGGCCCAGAACGTAGCGGTAGGGCTGGTAGGTGTGGGGTTCGTAATACCAGATGCCGCCGGGGTATTCGCCCGCTTCCAGACGGGGCAGCTGTTCCGTTTGCATAGTGACTACCTCTCAAAATTCGATCTTTCTATTTATCGTACCTGAAAAAAGAATGGAAATCAACACCTTTGGGGGAGAAAGTCTCCCACAAATCAAAATTTCATGGTATACTGTCCTTGGAGCCGTAGGCTCTGAAAAAAGGAAGATCAGCTTTGCATTCTTTGAAAGGAGTCTTGCTATGCTGGAAGATTATAAAAACGCTCTGCGCGCGGGTCAGCGCGCCTACCGTGCCTGTGTGGCGCGGGGCCAGTCGCCTTATCTGGAGGTGCTGGATGAGATCCTTTCCGGGGTGAATATCGTGGCGCAGGAGCCGCTGGGGCTGGTGGACATCCCTGCCGAGAGCATCGTGGGCACCAAGACCAACGGCCGCCACACGGCCTTTGCGGCAAACTTCATGCCCCTGCTGGACGAAGGCACCGAGTTCGCGGTCAAGTGGTCGAACCTGTGCGACGCCCACTTGGAAGAGGGCATCCACACCCCCATCATCGCCTACGAATACCTGAACCGGTTCTATGTGCAGGAGGGCAACAAGCGGGTGTCCGTCCTCAAATATTACGAGGCCGTCACCATCCCCGGCACCGTGACCCGGCTGATCCCGGCGCGGAACGACACGCTGGAAAATAAAATTTACTACGAGTTCCTCGATTTCTATAAACTGTCCAAGGTGAACAACGTCCGTTTCTCGAAGCTGGGCGGCTACGCCAAATTGCAGACGCTGGTCTGCAAAGCGTCGGAGGAAGCGTGGAGCGACGACGACCGGCTGAACTTCTCGGCGCTGTACACCATGTTCAGCCAGCAGTTCTACGCGCTGGGCGGTTCGGCCCTGAACCTGACCCCCGGCGACGCGCTGCTGGTGTATCTGTCGGTCTACCGGTATTCGGATGCGTGCCAGTCCACCCCGGCGCAGGTGCGGGAAAACCTTTCGCGACTGTGGGACGAGATCAAGATCCTGACGGAGCCCCACGCCGTCCAGCTCTCGCTGGAGCCGAAACCGGGCAGCGAGCCGCTGCTGAGCAAGCTGAACATCTTTGCCCAGAAGCCCAGCCAACTGAAGGTGGTGTTCCTGCACGAGTACGACGCCAAGACGAGCGCGTGGGTGCGGGGCCACGAAAAGGGCATTGAGGCCCTGAAAGCCGAATTCGGGGACCGGCTCCTCATCACCAACCGGGAGAACGTTTCCCCGGAGGTGGACGCGGAGCAGATCTTGGAAGAGGTGGCCCACGACAACGCAGATGTGGTGTTTACCACCAGCATCCGGATGCGGCCGGCCTGTTTGAAGGTGGCGGCTCAGCACCCCAAAACGAAGTTCCTGAACTGCTGCCTCAACACGCCGCACCCACTGGTGCGCACCTATTACCCCCGCACCTACGAGGTGAATTACCTGCTGGGTATGCTGGCGGGCATCCTATCCAAGACCGACCGGGTGGGCTATGTGGCCGCGAACCCGGTCTACGGTGTGCCCGCGGCGGTCAACGCCTTCGCGCGCGGTCTGCGGGCGGTGCGGCCGGACGCCCATGTGGTGCTGCGCTGGGCCTGTGTGCCGGTGGAGGGACAGCCGCTGAACTTCTCCGACCGACAGGATATCACCCTGCTTTACGCCCGCAGCAGCAGCGAGCCGGCGGGCAGTGACCGGGACTATGGCCTGTGCCGACGTTTGCCGGACGGCAGCTTGCAGCCGGTGGCTCTGCCGGTGTGGAAGTGGGAAGTGTTCTATATCGGCATCATCCGCTCCATCTTCAACGGCACATGGGGGAGCGAAGCCAGCGGCAAGGCCGTGAATTACTGGTGGGGCCTCCAGAGCGACGCCGAGCGGGTGGACTACTACGAGGAGCTGGCGGGCGGCACCGCCCAACTGCTGAACCTCATCGCCGAGGCGCTCCAGAAGCATGAGCTGGCCATCTTCCCGGCGGGCGGGCTCTACGCACAGGGCCATGTGAAAAAAGTGCCGCAGGGCGACAATTACACCCCCAAGGAACTGATGCAAATGGATTGGCTGGGCGAGTGTGTGGAAGGAGCGCTGCCGCAGTACGAAGATCTGGATGTGAAGACCCGCGGCCTGATCGCCATCAACGGGCTGGGTAGCCTGAAAGGGATGCCGCTGTAACCAGCGTAAAATTCAACAGAATGGAGCATTGCGGACGTGAAGATACTTGCGATTTCGGATACCCCCTCCAAAGCACTGTGGGATTACTGCACCAAGGAGCGGCTTGCGGGGATCGACCTGATCCTCTCCTGCGGCGACCTGCCGAAGAAATACCTCGAATATCTGACCAATTTTACAGCGGCCCCCATTTTATATGTCCACGGCAACCACGACGGCAGCTACCGCCAAGGGGAGCCGGGCGGCTGCATCTGCGTGGACGATGAAATTTATATCTGGAAAGGGCTGCGGATCATGGGGCTGGGCGGCTGCATCCGCTATAACAAAGACCCGGAAGCCTACCAGTACACCGAAAGGGAGATGCGCAGCCGGGTGCGGAAGCTCTGGTTCAAGGCTCACCGGGCGGGAGGCATCGATCTGCTGCTGACCCACTCCCCGGCCAGCGGGATCAACGACGGCTTTGACAAGGCGCACAAGGGCTTCGTCTGCTTCAACGACCTGCTGGAAGAGTATCGGCCCAAGTGGTTCGTGCATGGGCATATCCACCTGAGTTACGATGCCAAACTCCCCCGCGTATGCAGCCACGGCCCGACCACGATCATCAATGCCACCGAGCGGTATGAGTTTGAGATCCCCGACCCGGACCCGGCAGCACGGCGGAAATTTTTTTGGAAAAACCCGGCCTTCCCGACCGAGAACTGAAAAGGAGAACGACCCATGGAATTGACCGAAAAGCTGGCGCAGCTGGATGCGCTGCAAAAGAAGCTGTATGCCTTCACCTGCGCGGAGAGCTCGCTGTATCTGGATTCCGTGACGGTAGCCCCCAAGAACACCGCCGAGGGCCGCGGCGTGGCCCTGAGCATTCTGGCCGGAGAGCACCAGAAGCTGCTGACCGCCCCGGAGACCAAGGCACTGCTGGATGAGCTGGCCGCCGAACAGGACAAGCTTGACCCCCTCCACAAGCGGGAGGTGGAGCTGCTGCGCCGCGAGTGCGAAAAGATGACCCGCATCCCGGCGGAGGAGTATATGGCCTACACCGAGCTGACCAACCGGGCCAGCGATGTCTGGCATAAGGCCAAGGAAAACAACGATTTCGCCTCCTTCTGCCCCATTTTGCAGGAGCTTGTGGACTACAACCGGAAATTTGCGGTCTACTACGACGCCGAAAAGGCCCCCTATGACGCTCTGCTGAACGAGTACGAGCGCGGGGTGGATTCAAAGCAGCTGGACGCCTTCTTCGACACGCTGCGGGAGGGCATCGTGCCGCTGATCCGGGCCATCGGGGAGAAGCCTCAGATCGACGACAGCTTCCTGCATCTGGAGTACCCGGCCGACCGGCAGAAGGCTTTTGCCGACTATCTCATGGAGGTCATGGGCATCGACCGCAGCCACTGCGGGCTGGGGGAGACGGAGCACCCCTTTACGCTGGAGTTCAACAACAAGGACGTCCGCATCACCACCAACTACGACCTGCACAATGTGGCGTCCTCCATGTACTCCGTCCTCCACGAGGGCGGCCATGCCCTGTATGAGCTGGGCATCCGGGACGACTTGCAGTACACCTGCCTGACCGGCGGCGTCTCCATGGGCGTCCATGAGAGCCAGTCCCGCTTCTACGAGAACCTCATCGGCCGGTCCCGCGCCTTCGTGGGGGTCATCTACCCCAAGGTGCAGGAATTCTTCCCGGAGCAGCTGGGCCATGTAACGGCGGAGCAGTTCTACCGCGCCATCAATAAGGTGGAGCCCAGCCTCATCCGCACCGAGTCCGACGAGCTGACCTATTGTCTGCACATCATGGTGCGGTACGAGATCGAAAAGCAGCTCATCGCCGGGACGCTGCAGGCAAAGGATGTCCCTGCCGCGTGGGCGAAGCTGTATCAGGAATATCTGGGCGTGGAGGTCCCCAATGACCGCGAGGGCTGTCTGCAGGACAGCCACTGGTCCGGCGGCTCCTTCGGCTATTTCCCCTCCTACGCGCTGGGCAATGCGTACGGCGCCCAGATGCTGCACAACATGGAGCAGGAGTTCGACGTATTTGGACAGGTGGCGAGGGGCAGCCTCTCCGGCGTGACCGACTGGCTGCGGGAACATGTCCACCAGTACGGGCAGCTGCTGGAGCCTGCCGCTATCGTGAAGAATGCGTGCGGCGAATTTGACCCGCATTACTACCTCGATTACCTGACCCGGAAGTATACCGAGCTGTACAACTTATAATAGGGCAAAACAAAAGCGGCACCGGAAAACGTTCGAAACGTTCCGGTGCCGCTTTGCTTTCACAGTGGAGCCATCTCAGTTGTGGGAACGGATGGGGCACAGTTGGTTACAGGGGAAGCTTGCCGCTGACCTTGTTGACGACGTAGTAAGCCGCTTCCTCTTCGGGCTTGATATACACCTTGCAGGACTGGACGCCGACTTTGTGGGTCAGGCGGTAATCGGCCTTGGCGCGGTCCACGAGGTCGGTGATGTTATACTGCTTGCCGGAATATTCCACATAGACTTCCGGTGCCAGCGGCGGGCGGCCGCGATGGGCGGTCTTGCCGGTCTTGGTGGTGGGTTTTGCTGCCTTATCCGCTTTGGCAGCTTTGCGTGTGGCCTTTTCTGCAGCAGGAGCGTCTGCCACGACAGCGGGCTTTTTCTCAGACATGAGTTCAACCTTCTTTCTCAAATGATCTGCGCTGTACACAGCGCCCGATGACCCCGATGAAAAGAAATCATTTCAAACGGTAACACATAACTATATAATAGTTTCTTCTGTTTCGTTTGTAAAGAGGTTTTTCGAAAAAATGCCTGAATAATGCAAGAATCAGCGTGAATTTCCCCAAAAAGTTACCCGCGGCATAGCTCTTGGGCGCGCGGAACGATGGGGGACAGCAGGGTTGTATCCCAGTCCTCCGCGAGGACAAATAGGTCGTTCCGAATTTCGTCTGCGATCCGCTCGGTGCTGCGGCGCTGTGCCAGCGCGAAAAGTGCTGCCAGAAGTTCGAGCTTCAGGGTGCGGACCTCGGCCGGCGCGTTCCACAGCCGGGCAAGGTCGTAGTTGTCCGTGTTGCCGCAGCGCATGGTGCAGTTGGCGCAGTTGGGGGCGACCCGGTGTTTCTCGGTCTCCACGATGTTGCGCATCCGCTCCAGCGCGGTAGTGTCGGCCTCCGGCTTTGCCGCCAGCCGCAGCCCGGCGGCAAGCACATGGTCGGTGTCCTCGGTCTTGGGCTCGTTGACCGTGGAGCGCGCCAGCCCCACCAGTGCGCCCAGTAAAAGATCCCGCTGCTGCTGCGCAGCTGTCACGGGAGAAGAAAGCAAAGTGCTCATAACGAAACTCCTTTTGCGGGAAATGCCCGCAGAATGATAGCATCAGTATACACGAAAGTGCCCAAGCAAAACAAGACGTTCCGCCCGTTTGGAAAAATTTCGATTTGAATCTTGATTTTAGCGCGAAAATGGATTATAATATTATCGTTCTGTTCTGAATAAGATAAGCCGGTGTGTCGGAATGGCAGACGAGGGGGACTCAAAATCCCTTGTGCTAATAACACGTGTGGGTTCGACCCCCACCACCGGCATAAAAAGGAAGCCCTCCAGCTTGTCTGGGGGGCTTCCTTTTTATCTGCGGCGTGTGAGCGGGTCGAACAGCACGACCCTGCACAGCAGGGGAGCAATCAGCCCTGCGGGCTGTTGCTCAGTGCGCGGGAGACCCCCACCACCGGCATAACGAAGGATCCTCAGCTTTAGCTGGGGGTCTTTTGCTGTTTTTTATTCCACGCATCCGGCTCATTTTCACACTTTTGTCTCCTCCGAGAAGATCCTGACGAGGGCATTGGCAGAAGATACCTTGCTGGAGAAATCCAGATGTGTATAAATGTTGCTTGTTGTGCTGATGTCGCTGTGACAAAGCCACTCCTGAATTTCCTTCAGGCTCACGCCATTGGCATAAAGCAGACTGGCGCAGGTCGTGGAAACGGATACGCTTCATCTGGTGTGCGACCAGAAAATCCGGGAAATGCTGACTCAGAAAGTCGGGCCGAATCCGCTTTCCCATCGGGTCTACATGGAAAAAAGCAAGAGCGGCAGTCCGGCGCAGGAATATCTATTACTGTGGCAATGACACGTCAACGCAGTTTTTTACGGCGAGTGTGGCGGAGGAGCTGCTGCTGAATACCGAATTGACGGAAGAAAGCAAAGACCGTGCAATACATCTGCTGAAAGAATTTGGCCTTTACGAGTACAGGGATGCGCACCCGTCCACCCTGTCCGGCGGACAAAAGCAACGGCTTGCCATCGCCTGCGCCGTCTTTTCCGCCCCTGCCGGCAGCTCCACCGCAATGGTCGTGCCCTTGTCCGAGCTTTCCTCCACCCAAACGGAGCCGCCGTGGAGATCGGCGATCTCCCACACCAGAGAAAGTCCCAGTCCCGCGCCGCCGTACTCGCGGCTGCGGGATTTGTCTACCCGGAAGAAGGGATGGAAAATGCTCCGCTGATACTCCTCCGGAATGCCGCAGCCAGTGTCGGAAACGCGAATGATGCACTTTTCCTGCCCCTGTGCAAGCTCGACCCGCACCGAGCCGCCGAGGCGGTTGTATTTGACAGCGTTCTCCGTCAGGTTGAAGAGCATGCGGTAGATCAGCGCGTCGCTGCCGGTCAGGGCGGCGTCGCCCTCCGCTTCCAGCGTGATGCTTCGCTTCTCCGCCAGCGACGCAAGATCCGTAAAGATCTCCTCGACCATGGGGGCGAGCTGGAGCTGCTCGTTCCGCGCCACCTGCTGCAAATTGCTCATCTCCAGCAGCGTCTTGGTCATCTGCGTCAGCCGCTCCGTCTGCTCGCGCAAAAGCGTGAGGAACTCCGCGGTCTCCGGCCGCACATCGGGATGCTCCGCGGAAAACAGCTCCAACTGCGCCTGCATTAGTGCCAGTGGCGTGCGCAGCTCGTGGGCGGCGTTGCCGGTGAACTGCCGCTGGGCGGAAAAGGCGTTGTTCAGCCGCTCCAGCATCTGGTTGAACGAGCGGCTCAGCTGCCGGAACTCCGAAATGGAGTCTTCATCGATCCTCATATCGGCAAGATTGTTCAGCTGCACCTGCTCCACCTGCGAGGTAAAGCTGCGCAGGGGCTTGAGAGCGCGTCCGCTGACGAAATAGGCGAGGATGCCACTGAGCAGCGTTACCGCCGCCGTGATGTACCAGTTGGTGGTGCGGAAGCGCCCCTGCACCCCATCGACGACGATGGTCAACTCCTCGTTGGGCGCTATGAGCTGCGGGTCAAAGCTCGCCGCTCCGCTATCATTCAGGATCACCGTGCCGCCGCCCTGTAAGCTGTCCGCAATGGTGTCCATATAGTACACACCGGAGGAGCACAGCAGCAGATTCATGGCCACGCAGGTGATGCCGATGAGCAGGACGGACATCAGCGTGATGCGCCACTGCAGGGAAAGACGCTTCATGATTCCTCGCCTCCCATCAGATAGCCCTCGCCGATGCGGTTGCGGATGGGGTCATAGCCCAGCACGGCGCGGAGCTTTTTGCGCAGGGCGGAGATGTGGACGCGAATGGAATTGCTGAAGCTGTCCACGCTGTTGTCCCAAACGTGATCCATCAGCTCCTCCTGACTCACGGGCCGCCCCTGATGCACCATCAGGTATTCGAGTATCCCCGTTTCCTTTCGAGTCAACGTCAGCGTCTGCCCATTGACGGCGGCGGTGCGGGAGCGGGTGTCAAAGGTTAAAGCTCCGCAGCTTAGCAACACATCCTGCTGGGTGAACTGCCGCAATGTCAGGCTGCGGATGCGGGCCTCCAGCTCGGCAAGATGAAAAGGCTTTGCCAGATAGTCGTTTGCCCCGGCGTCCAGCCCCTGCACCTTGTCCTCCACCTCGCTGCGGGCGGAGAGGATCAGCACCCGCGTCTCCCGGTCGGTCTGCCGCAGGGTGCGCAGCACCGTCATGCCGTCCTTTTTCGGCAGATTCAGATCAAGAAGTACCAGATCGTAGCACTCCACGCCCAGCAACTCCAGAGCCTTCTCCCCGTCGTAGCAGTAGTCCACACTGTAGGCCAGCCGCCGCAGGCTGCGGACGATTGTTTCACACAGAGCGCGTTCGTCTTCAATTACTAAAAGGTGCATGAGAACCCTCCTTTTTATTTCTCCGTTTTTATGTTGCTTTCATTATAGCAAAAATAGATAAGATTTGCGTTAAGTTTTCGTTCTTAACAGAGACTTTAACTCTCCCGCGCTATGATGGGGGCAGAAAATTGGAAAGGATGATGAAAAATGAGCTGCGGGAAAAAGGCTGCGGCGCAGATCGCGCTGCTGATGGCCGGAGTCGCCATGCTGTGCTTCGGCGTCTGGCGGGGCGAGGCGGCGACAGTGCTGAGCAAAGCAATCAAATTATGTCTGGAGTGTGTGGGTATTGGGTAAAAAGTTTTCAGGCGTTTCGCAGACCATGTCCCGATTTCGGGGCTGGATACAGGCGGGTGCGACGCTGCTGACCAACCTGCACCTGCCGAACTTCCTCAAGGGAGGACTGTATCAGGGCGCTGGGAAAACCGTCTGCGTGCCGGGGTTGAACTGCTACTCCTGTCCAGCGGCCTCCGGAGCCTGTCCTATCGGGGCATTTCAGGCGGTGGTGGGGTCTTCCAAGTTCAGCTTCTCCTATTATATCACAGGCTTTCTCATTTTGCTGGGAGTCCTGCTGGGACGCTTTATCTGTGGTTTTCTGTGTCCCTTCGGCTGGTTTCAGGAGCTGCTGCATAAGATCCCGACAAAGAAGCTCTCCACAAAGAAGCTCAAGCCCCTGACATACCTCAAGTACGCTGTCCTGCTGGTGATGGTCCTCCTGCTGCCGGCGTTCCTTGTGAACGACGTTGGCATGGGCGACCCCTTCTTCTGCAAATACCTCTGCCCCCAGGGCGTGCTGGAGGGAGCCATCCCGCTGTCCCTCGCCAATTCCGGCATCCGGGCGGCGCTGGGCAAGCTGTTTACATGGAAGTTCAGCATCCTGCTGTCGGTGATCGTGCTGAGCGTACTGTTCTACCGTCCCTTCTGCAAGTGGCTATGCCCGCTGGGCGCGTTCTACGCCCTGTTCAACCGGGTGTCCCTTTTCCAGATGAAGGTGGACAAGAGTAAGTGCGTCTCCTGTGGAAAATGCGCCAGAGCCTGCAAGATGGACGTGGATGTGACGAAAACGCCCAACCATACCGAGTGCATCCGCTGCGGGATGTGTATCCGTGCCTGTCCGACGAACGCCGTGTGCTTCCGCTACGGCTTCGGCGATGGAAAAGAGAAAGAAAACGCAGCGACACTGCGAGAAAACAACAACAAAGCTTAAGGAGAAACGAATATGAACGCAAAGAAGATACTGGCTCTGATGCTGTGCGCGATGATGCTGCTCTCCCTTGCAGCCTGCGGCGCAAAGGACAACGACAAGCAGGCGGATATGAGCAGAGACAGCTCCGCCATGACCGGCGAGCCGAAAACCGCCGAGGAGGCGCTCGCTCTGCACAAGGAGCTGCTGGAGCGGGAAAACGCGCTCCTGTCGGAAAATGCCGAACTCTGGGAGAAGGTGTTCATGGCGGCCGATAAGGGCATGACCATGCAGGAGGACGGCAAAAACTACGGCGACTTCCTGCTGGATACCATCGAGGGTGCCAAAGACCAGTTCACCGACGAAGAGTATGAGATGCTGAAGGAGTCGGCCACGGAGATCAGCAATATCGAGAACAAGCTGACCGAGCTGGAAAACAAGTACCCCGAGATCATGCAGGAATCCATCGACGGCGATATGAGCGTGCCCGCAGGCAGCGACATGACCAATCCGTCCGACGACGGCAGTATGCAGAAGTTCCCCGCATTTGAGGGCAAAGACTTGGATGGGAATCCGGTGAAGAGCGACGAGCTGTTCTCCGCCAACGCCGTCACCGTGGTGAATTTCTGGTTCACCACCTGCAATCCCTGCGTGGGCGAGCTTTCCGAGCTGGACGCACTGAACAAGGAGCTTGCGAAGAAGGGCGGCGCACTCATCGGTGTCAACACCTTCACATTGGATGGCGATGAAGCGGCAATTTCCGAAGCAAAAGATGTACTGGCCAAGAAGGGCGTGACCTACCAGAATGTGTATTTTGACTCAGATGGTGAGGCGGGAAAGTTTACTACCAACATCTTTGCTTATCCCACCACCTATGTGGTCGACCGCAGCGGCAATATCGTGGGTGAACCTATCGTAGGAGCCATCACAGAAAAGAAGCAGGCGGAGACGCTGCAAAAGCTCATCGAGCAGGCGCTCGCCGCCGATGTGGGCTGACCCGAGATTTAAAAAAGCGCCTGCTGTGCGCCGCTGCATTGCCCATGGCGCTCGAAGGGTCGGAGTGAGTCCTGATTCCCCTGAAAAGAGGAAACGTGATGTATCAAAGCGTATTGGCACTGCTTTTCGCCTCGGTGCTGCTGCTCAGCGGCTGCGCTGTCGGGCAGCAGACTGTGCCGAAGGAAAAGAGCGGACAGGAAACAAACATGGACGGAGCGGCTTTTGACCGGTCCGACGAGGAGATCACCTATATGGATACCAAAGACAATGTCATCTATCTAGCGGGCGGCTGCTTCTGGGGCATGGAACAGCTGATGCAGTCCATCCCCGGCGTTATCGACGCCGAGAGCGGCTGCGGCTGGCCCGCCTTTACAAAGCCTATCGAGGGCCCCGCTGTGGTGGAAAAAGAGGATTTGAGCCACGGAATGCGCCGCACGGAGGTCAGAAGCCGCGCCGGAGACTCCCATCTCGGTCATGTGTTCACCGGCGATCCGGAGTCGCCCAACGGCGTGCGCTACTGCATCAACAGCGCGGCCCTGCGCTTCGTCCCCTATGAAAAAATGGAGACCGAGGGCTACGGATACCTGCTGTACCTGTTTGAAAAATAGGACGCAAACGGTCGGCAGTTCTCATGCAAGGAACTATCAGCACATCACAGCATATCGGACTGCCACCGGGCAGTCCGATATGCTGTGAATGGAATTTTCCGACACTCTCAATGCCGGCATAACAATAGCACTTCCTTATTGCAAAGGGATTCCCAGAAAGTAAGTTAGCATAGAAAGTACTATGACTGATGCTTTAGCACATGGGATAATTTAATAGACACTGTCTATTATAATTAAAAAACCTTGATGGCTGTTAGTGATATGAAAATGCCAGACAGTGACCGGCATTTTCAACAGGAATAACGGTACTAATGCAACACAAAAACAGAAACCCCAGACTATCAAATCGAAATTGGTAGTTTGGGATTTCTGCTTTTGCAGGATATGTTTTTTGTCGTGTGCTTGACATACGGGTGGCGCAGGTCGTGGAAATGGATACGCTTCATCTGGTATGCTACCAGAAAATCTGGGAAATGCTGGCTCAGGAAATCGGGCCGAATCCGCTTTCCCTCTGTACAAGGTCTGGTCATGCACTCGGATCAGGGCTGGCAATACCAGCACGCATTCTACTGTGGTGAACTTCAAAAACACGGAATCATTCAATCCATGTCCCGAAAGGGCAACTGTTACGACAACTGCATTATGGAAACCTTCTTCGGCAGACTGAACAATAAAATGTTCTATGGATTTTAAAAGGATTATCCCTCCTTTCAAGCCTTCTCCAAGGCGATTGCCGAGTATATTGACTATTACAATAACAGCAGGATCCGAGCGAAAACAAAATGGATGCCTCCCCTCTATCGCAAGTCAAGAAATTAGCGCAACGTTCAAACAGCATATTTGCGATATGCAATTCAACGTTGTTGCTGTTGCATTAAAAAGTTGAATTGCTATAAATTCAGAGAAGCATCCATGATGGATTCTTAATGATTCAATTTTGAGCTAGTGTCCAGAAAACTGGGTACATATCGGTCTGCCCTGTGCTTTTAATCCAGAATTTTACCGCACCAGCTTTGCCTTGCCGTTGATAATATCGATGGCTCCCTCGTGGCAAGCGGTTGCGCACAAGCCGCAGCCGTTGCATTTTTCTTCGTCAATATGGATGATCTTCCGAATCATATCTATACTCTCCTGTTGTGGGTGTTTTTTGCATTTGCAGCTTTATTATAGTATACTAAAGGCAACTTGTATGTTTGAATTCCAACAAGGAGGGCTTTTATGCAAAAATATCTTCCTGTTCTGCGGAACTGCCCCTTCTTTACCGGGCTTACCGACGATGAAATTTTGTCCATCCTGCACTGCGTCAGTGCAGCGAAAATCACCCGGCCCCGGGGCTCCTACATTTTCCGTGCCGGAGATTCCACGGAGGTCATGGGGCTTATGTTGTCCGGTTCCACCCTTGTGATTCAGGAGGATCTCTGGGGACACCGCAACATCCTGTCCAAGTGCAATACCGGAGACTTTTTCGGCGAACCTTACGCCGCCACTCCCGGTGCCATCCTGAACATCAGCGTGGTGGCAGAGGAGGATTGCGAAATTCTGCTGCTGAACGTCACGCGGCTGCTCACCTCCTGCCCCACCGTCTGCGACCATCACCAGAAACTCATCCGCAATCTGGTCAGCGTTCTGGCAAATAAAATACTGCTTTTTAACGATAAGATCACCCATGTCAGCAAACGGACCACCCGCGAAAAGCTGCTGTCCTACCTGTCCGCTGAGTCCATCCGGCAGTCCTCCCTCTCCTTTGACATTCCCTTTGACCGTCAGCAGTTGGCGGATTTTCTCTGCGTGGAACGCGCCGCCATGTCGGTGGAGCTTTCCAAGCTGCAAAAGGAAGGGCTGTTGGTCACCAAGCGGAATCATTTTCAGTTGTTGACCCACTGACAGCTTGGCACGCTGCCTGTAAGCACCGGTTTCTTTGCGGAAACCGGTGCTTTTTGCAGTTGCACTTTTTCCGGGAGATCATTATACTTATAAAAAAGACCGGGTGCTGCAAGGACAGGAGGGAAAGCGTATGGCACGGAACAAAACCGCGCAGGGTGGTATATCCCTGCGCCGCAAGGTCACGGCATGGCTTGCCGCGATTTTGCTGGTCACCATGCTTTCCACTGGCATTGCTACCATGGCAGGTCAGTGGACGGTACGCTCCTTTGATATGCTGCTGGCCGACAACGCCGTCTGCTACACGGTGCAGAACGCCCTCAAGGACGAAGCACAGGCCTTTGCACGCTATGTGCGCCAGCCTACTTCTGAAACCGAACAGGCCTATACCGCCGCCTGTACCGCTTCCGAGCAGAGCCTTGCGGCCCTGCCCTTCGATTACGTCCGCATCGGTGAAGAGCGCTATGCCCGTACATGGAACCTTTTGCAGGGGTATGCGGGCTATCGGCAGGAGCGGGATGCCTTTTTGCAGCTTTCCCCCTCGGCAGATACCTACATTGAACGGATGTATCATGTGATGGCGCTGCAAGACTACCTTGCTGAGTATGCGCTGCGGCTGACACAGGCCACGCTGGAGCAGGAAAACACCCTTTACAGCAGCACAGCGACCCGCATCCGGCATTTGCCGTGGCTGTATCTGGGGCTGTTCCTGACGGCGGCTGTACTGATGCTGCTGCTCATTCGGGTGCTGAGCCGCGCGGTGGTGCGTCCGCTGCTGCGGTTGGCACAGGCCTCCCGCAGCATTGCCGAGGGGGATCTTTCAAGCCCGGATCTTCCGGTGAAAAGCAACGACGAAGTGGGGCGGCTGACGGGAACCTTTAACCAGATGAAGCACGCCATGGCGCAGCAACTGACCACGCAGCAGGCCTTGCACCGGGAAGAGGTGCGGAACCTTGCACTGGAAAAAGATCTGGAGCACACTCGGCTGGAGGTGCTGAAAAGTCAGGTGAATCCGCATTTTTTGTTCAACACCCTGAACATGATCTCCTGCATGGCGCGGCTGGAGGATGCTTCCACCACCGACCAGATGATCGTGCATCTGGGCAATTTGTTCCGGCACAATCTGCGCACTAAGCGCCAGCAGATCACGCTGGAAGAGGAACTGGACGGGCTGGAGGATTACATTTATTTGCAGCAAATGCGGTTCGATGGACGCATTACCGTAGAAAAAAGCATCCGGCTGCAGCCTGCGGCGGTTTTGGTGCCGTCCTTTATGCTGCAGCCGGTGGTGGAAAATGCTTACTCGCACGGGCTCAAGTCCCGCGAGGAAGGCGGACGCATCCTGCTGCGGGCATGGATGCAGGACAAGGTGCTGGTGCTCACGGTCGAGGACAACGGCAAGGGAATGAGCAAAGAGGAACTGGACGCCGTGCAGACAAAAATTGCCCAGAGCGAGCAGACCGGACGCAGCATTGGTCTTGGAAACATTTCCCGCCGTATCGGGATGCTGTATCCGGGCGGAAAAATGCAGATATACAGCCGCGCAGATTGCGGTACTGTGGTGCGGTTTGAGCTCCCGCAGACGCAGCAGCCGGAAGAAAAGGAGGAGACGCTTTCGTGAAATGCAAATTGCTGGTGGCAGAGGATGAATTGATCGAGCGCAAGGTGCTGTGCCGGACTTTGCAGAAGTATCTGGGAGATCTGATCTGCCTGTATGAAGCCAAAAACGGCAGAGAGGCTCTGGAAATTTTTGCCCGCGAAGCGCCGCAGGTGGCTGTGCTGGACATTGAAATGCCGGGTCTCACCGGGCTGGAGGTGGCGCGCAAGATCCGCGAAACCGACAGAAATTGCGCCATCCTGTTCCTGACCGGCTTTGATAAGTTCGACTATGCACGGCAAGCAATCTCTGTACGGGCGATGGACTATCTGCTCAAGCCTTACAACGAGCAGGAACTGGTATTCGCGGTGGAGGATGCCATCCGGCAGGTATCGGTGCCGCTGCCTGCCCGCCCGGCACAGCCCCCCGCGCCTGAACAGCCTGTCCGCCGGGAAGAGGACGAAGATATGCGTACCGCCATCATCCGTGCCGAGATCAGCCGCTTTATCGACGCCCACTATAGGGAGGATATCTCCATGCAGGATGCCGCCGCTGCGCTGCGCTACTCGGACGCCTACTTCTGCAAGCTGTTCAAGCAGTGCTTTAAGGTAAACTTTTCGGCCTACCTGAACGAATACCGGGTGAACAAGGCGCGCCAGCTGATTTTGGACCCGCGCCTGAGCCTGAAGGATATCGGCGCTGCTGTGGGGTACAGCGATGCCAACTATTTTACAAGGGTGTTCAAGCGCCTGACCGGCCAGACCCCTTCGGAATACCGCGTAGCCGCAGCGGAAAAAGCGGCACAAGGATAAATCGGATTCAAAAGAAGCACCCGTTCTTTCCTGCCTGTGGACAGGAGAGGAACGGGAGCTTTTTTGTTTTTGCCAGTTTTTTTCGTCCAAAAAACACAAAAATTGTACTTGGATACAACAAAGACAAAATCGTACTGCGTTTCACAAAATAATCCGGTTTCGCAAAAATGAACGAGTTGTTAAAATATAATCATAGAAAAAACGCGAAAAGAGAGGATGCCATTCATGAAGAGAAGAACGTTTCTGTCGCTGATGGGCGCAGCGGCACTGACCAGCAGCATGATGCTTACCGGCTGCGGTGCCGGCTCCGGTGACGACCGCAAGATCGTGCGCATCGGCCATGTGCAGTCCCAGACCCACCCGGATCATCTGGGACTGGAAGCCTTTGCCAACTACATCAACGAGAAGCTGGGCGACAAGTACCGCGTGGAGGTGTACCCCAGCGAGTTGCTGGGCTCCCAGACCGAAATGGTGCAGCTGACCCAGACCGGTGCCATCGACTTTGTGGTGGCGTCCACTGCCATCATGGAGACCTTCAGTGCCAAATACCAAATCTTCAACCTGCCTTACCTGTTCTCCAGCGTAGAAGCCTACCACGAGGCCATGGACGACCCCGAGGTGACGGACCCCATTTTCAAGACCACTTCCAAGGCCGGTCTGGAAACGGTGGCATGGCTGGATGCCGGCACCCGCAACTTCTACACCATCAAGACCCCCATCAACCAGCCCTCCGACCTGAAGGGTCTGAAGATCCGCGTGCAGCAGTCGCCCACCAACGTGGAAATGATGCGTCTGCTGGGCGGCACCGCTACGCCCATGGGCTTCGGCGATGTGTACACCGCGTTGCAGGCCGGTATTCTGGATGGTGCCGAGAACAACGAGTTGGCACTGACCGATAACGGTCACGGCGATATCTGCAAGTATTACTCCTACGATATGCACCAGATGGTGCCGGATCTGCTGGTGGCAAACTACGCCTTCCTGAACGAACTCAGCGACGAGGAGCGCGCGATCTTTGAAGAGGGCTTCCAGATCGTGAAGCGCACCGAGCAGGATGCTTGGGAGGATGCTGTGGCTGAGGCGAAAGATAAGGCCGAGAATGAGCAGCACGTCAACTTTATTTACCCGGACACTGCACCGTTTCAGGAGGCTATGGCCCCCCTGCACGATTCCGTGCTGGCAGCAAACCCGGAACTGCAGCCCATTTATGACCTGATCCAGCAGCACAACGCTGCCCATACTGCGGACTGAGGAGGAGCATCATGGAAAAACTGAGAAATACCCTGAACAAGGTGCTCAACCTGCTGGCAGGTCTGAGCATGACGGTCATGGTGGTGCTGACCACCTATCAGGTCATCGTGCGTTACATCTTCAATTCTCCCTCCACATGGTCGGAGGAACTGGTGGGTTATCTGTTCGGCTGGAGCACCATGCTGGGTGCCACCATCGTCTCCGGCGAGCGCGGCCACATGAACATTCCCGTGCTGGTGGACCGGTTCAACCCCACCATGCGCAAGGCGTTCCACATCTTTGCCGAGGTCATTGCCTTCATCTTCTCTGCGACCATTCTGGTGTTCGGCGGTTTTCAGGTGTCCCAGCTGGCTATGGGACAGCAGACCTCCTCGCTGGGCGTTGCCGTGGGCGTGTTCTACTGGGTCATGCCCATCTGCGGCGTGATCATTCTGGTGTATTCCGTGCTGAACATTATCGGCATTGCCAACGGCTCCATCTGTCTGGATACCGCGGAGGATGCAGACTTTGCAAAGGTGGAAGCCGAAATGGCTGCCGATGCCGACAAGGAAAATAAGGAGGACTAAGCTGTGGCAATTCAAGCGTTACTCGTAATTCTGGCAGTGCTGCTGGTGCTGCTGTTCCTCGGCGTGCCCATCTCGTACGCCATTGCAGTCTCTTCCCTGACTGCCATTCTTTCTTCCATTGACCTGAACGTGGCCGTGCTGACCGCTGCCCAGCGCACCTTTGTGGGCATGAGCAAGTTCAGCCTGACCGCCATCCCGTTCTTTATTCTGGCCGGCAACATCATGAATCAGGGCGGCATCGCCAAGCGTCTGGTGGATTTCGTCATGGCCATTCTGGGCAAGATGCCCGGCGCACTGCTGGTGACCAACATCGGCACCAACGCCCTGTTCGGCGCCATCTCCGGCTCTGCTTCCGCTGCGGCTGCTGCTGTTGGCTCCATGATCCGCGACGGTGCCGAGGAGCAGGGCTACGACCCCGCCGTGACCGCTGCCACCAACGCCGCTTCCTCCTGCTCCGGCCTGCTGATCCCGCCGTCCAACGCCTTGATCACCTACTCGCTGGCGTCCGGCGGCACCTCTGTGGCTGCGCTGTTCATGGCTGGTTACATCCCCGGCATCATCTGGGCGCTGTGCTGCTGCGTGGTGGGCGTGCTGCTGGCGGTCAAGCTGGGCTATAAAGGCACCCCCGGCAAGTTTGACTGGAAAAATCTCGGCATCTGCACCCTGCGCGCCCTGCCTTCGCTGTCCCTGATCATCGTGGTCATCGGCGGTATCATCGGCGGTGTGTTCTCTGCCACCGAAGGCTCTGCCATTGCCGTTGTCTATGCGCTGATCCTTGCTTTCTGCTACCGCTCCATCAACCTGAAGAGCCTGTGGAAGATCATCGTGGACTCTGCCAAGATGTCCGGCATGGTGGTGTTCCTTGTGGGTGTTTCCAACATTCTGGGCTGGGTCATGGCCTTTTTGCAGATCCCGGATGCGGTTGCAGCAGCCCTGCTGAGCCTGACCAGCAATAAGTATATCATCCTGCTCATCATGAACGTGATCCTGCTGGTGTCCGGCACCTTTATGGATGTGACCCCGGCCATCCTCATCTTCACCCCGCTGTTCCTGCCCATCTGCCAGAGCTTTGGCATGAGCACCATCCAGTTCGGTCTGATCCTCGTGTATAACCTGTGCATCGGCAACATCACCCCGCCTGTGGGCAACGCCCTGTTTGTTGGCATCAAGGTGGGCCGTACCTCGCTTTCCAAGGTCATGCCGTACATGCTTATGTACTATGTGGCCATCATCGGCGGCCTGCTGCTGGTCACCTTTATCCCGGCGGTGTCTACCGCACTGCCGCAGGCAATGGGTCTGATGTAACTGAAACATTCCTTTCTTCTCCTGAAAAGGCGGTACCTGCTTTACGGCGGGCACCGCCTTTTTCTGTCTCTTGCACAAAGGCAGCCTTGTGCGTTATACTATCTGCAAAGGGAGGGAGGGCACCATGCGCAGACGGACTTTTTTAGCCGGGCTGGGCTTTGCAGCCTTGCAGCTGGTAGGCTGTGCCGCAAAGCCGCAGACTACACCGGACTATGTGCTGACCTATGCCGACAACCAGCCCGCCGGATACCCCACCACGCAGGGCGCACAGTATTTTGCGGACCTTGTGCAGCAGCAGACCGGGGGCAAGGTGGTCATTCAGGTCAAAGCGAACGGCGAGTACGGCTCAGAGCAGCAAGTGTGGGAGCAGCTTGCCATTGGCGGCGTAGATTTTGCCCGTGTGTCGCTGTCAGTGGCCACCGACGATCTGCCCCGGCTCAACGTACTGCTGCTGCCGTATCTCTACCGGGATGCCGACCATATGTGGCGTGTGCTGGATGGCAGCATCGGGGCAGAGTTTTTGCAGGACTTTACCGCACAGGGGCGCGTGGGCCTGAGTTGGTACGACGCGGGTGCCCGCTCGTTCTATGCCCGTCAGCCGGTGCGCAGCCTGAACGATCTGCAGGGCAAGACCATCCGCGTGCAGGATTCGCAGATCGTGATCGGCATGATCCGCCTACTGGGTGCAGTGCCGGAGACCACGGCGTACAGCGACGTCTACTCGGCGCTTGAGACCGGGCAGATCGATGCCGCCGAAAACAACTGGCCGGCCTACTATTCCATGGAGCACTACAAGGTGGCGCGGTACTATATGGCCGATGAGCACAGCCGCGTACCGGAGGTGCAGCTGGCATCCGGCCGCACATGGGATGCACTGCCGGAGGAATACCGGCAGATCCTGCAAGCGTGCGCCCGGGCATCAGCGCAGTACGAGCGCCAGCTCTGGGCACAGGAGGAAACCGCCGCCCGAAAAGCGGCATTGGCTGGCGGGTGCCGGGAACTGCCGCTGCCCGAAGAAGAAATGCAGAGTTTCCGGCAACTGGTGCAGCCGCTATACCGGAAATACTGTGCCGACTATCTGCCGCTGGTGGAAGAGATACAGGCAGAGTGACAACAGAGAAAGGGACGAGTCAAAAAAGGCTCACAGCTTTGAGGTTATGCTGCATGGAAAGACGCTGCCTGTGCAATGTTACAAGAGATGATCTTGCAGAACCGCAATCATCCCAGCATCATCCTGTGGGGCGTGCGCATCAACGAGAGCGTGGATGACGATGCTTTCTATAACCGCACCAACAAGATCGCCCACCAGTGATCTGTACCCCTAATACTGGACACCCAGTATTAGGGGTACAGATCAGGTATACCGCTCAGGAAATGGGGCGGTTCTTTTTTTGTGCGGCAGCTTCTGCTTTTTTATTTGCTGTGCCCCCTGCGTGTGCCGACAGTTCCATTCCACCTTATTCTTCCCCCGTAGAAGATCGTTTTTGCCCGCCGTATTTGTGCCCGCAGGGTCGCCCAGCTTTCCCGAAAATGGCTGCCTGTTTTGCCGAAAGGTCGTACTATACCCGGGAAAAAAGCATTGAAATACCGCTTCGGCCATTTATTCTGCCGTTTCTTACCGATTTTACAATGTTTTTTGCAAAAAAGGCTTTACAAATGAATTTCAAAAACATATTATATAATTATAGGTTCAACTTCTTTACGCAAATAGTTTCGTACCGGTTCGTATAGGGCAGCCGGGTCTGTGCTTTTTGCACTGCTTCTGCCTTACGATAGATCATTGGAGCCCGCTGCACCAGATCAAATACAGAAGGAAGGTTATGCATCATGCCTGAAAAGAAAGTTTCTACTCCCGCAGCCGATGCTCCGGCTGCCGAGGGCAAGACCCGCAAATCCACCAAGGCTCCCGCCCGCCGTGGCCGCCCGCCGCTGGCACCTGAGCTGTATGTAGAGATGGGCGGTGAGCAGTACAACATCACCGACATCATCGACCGCGCCAAGGCAGACTACCGCACCACCCACAAGGTCGGTGTGCAGTCCTGCAAGGTATACGTCAAGCCCGAAGAGGGCGCAGCTTACTACGTTATCAACAAGTTCTCCGGCAAACTGGATCTGTAATTTTTTCACAGGGTCACAGGCAGCACCGCACTGCTGCCGCGCCCGCTATTCCCACAATAAGGTTCCATCAACAAAAAAAGACACCGCACAGCTGTGCGGTGTCTTTTTTTTGCATAGGCAGCGGCTCAGAACCCCAGCATCCGCCAAAGGGTCTTACGCTCTTCGGCCGGGTCCGGGTCCGGGATCTCGAACACATAGCGCTCGGTGGCGTTGATCACGGTGGTGTTGCCACGGGTGCATACCCGGGGCAGCTTTGCATCGTAATTCAGGTGTACGTGCCCGTGGATGAACCACTTAGGCTGGTACTCATCCAGAATCTCGTTGAAGCACTCAAAGCCCATGTGGGCACGGTCGTCCCCATCGTTCAGCCCCTTGGCCGGGGCATGGGTCAGCAGCAGGTCGATGCCGCCCCTTTTGTGCACCTGATGCTCCAGCTTGTGCGCACGGCGGCGCATGTCCTTCTCGGTGTACTGATAGGTATCCTCTTTATTATAGCGCTGACAGCCCCCAAGCCCCATGATGCGCAGACCCTTCCATGTGTACACCTGATCGTCCACGCAGATGCAGCCACCGGGCTCGCCCTGGGTCTGGTAGCTGCCGTCGTGGTTGCCGTGCACATACAGGATGGGCGCAGCGGTAAAGTTTGTGAGATATTCCAGATACTTTTTGGGCAGATCCCCGCAGGAGAGGATCAGGTCGATGCCTTCCAGCCGGGCACGGGTGTCATAGTCCCACAGCGCCTTGGACGGGACATCTGAGATGGCAAGAATTTTCACGTTCGTATGCTCCATTCTTTTCCGGTCAGGCCGGCTCATTTCTCCAGACCCTTTACGTTGTCCAGTCCGTTGATCGCCAGCACGGTACGGGTCTTGACGTCCAGTTCATCGTAATGGGGCAGCTTGCCGTGTACACAGGCATCCAGCCAATCCATCTCCATCAGTTCTTTGGGGCTGTAAACTCTATTCTCCGGGGAGTGCAGGTTGTCCTCGTTATCATACAGCTTTTCCGGGAAGATGTGCACATTGTCCGAGCCCTGCAGCGTTTCCAGCAGATCCAGCAGCTGCCGCGTACCGCTGGGCAGCGCTTCCTGATACTCCAGATCCTCTGCGCCGCTGCGCAGCCCCCACCAGTAGTTCACCGCACGGGTGGTGGCCGCGTTGTCCCAGCTGCCGTCAAAGATGGAGCGCACGATCTCCACATAGAAGGTATCCCACCGCCAGATCGGCAAACCAAGCGGCTGCAGGCTGCCGTCCGGCAGCTTGCGGCACAGACCATAGTCCCGGTGGGTGTTGGCAGGCTCCCGGCTGTCCCGGGCGTAGACCATGTCGATCTCCGGGCAGTCGGCAAAATCCAGCGGGTGGGCTGCATCGTTCAGGCAGGCCCAGCGCAGCCAGATGCGTCCCGCCGGGCGTACGCTCTTCAGTCCCTGCGCAAAGGCGTTGATCGCAGCGGGCACGCCGTACACGGGGTTTGCCGCCACATAGCCGATGTGCCCGGTCTTGGTCATGATCCCGGCCAGCATGCCCAGCAGATAGGTCACTTCATAGGTGCGGGGGTAGTAGGTGCGCACCAGCGGGTGCGGCGCGTTCAGCGAGCAGTTCAGGATGCGGGTCTTGGGGTGCTGCGCCGCCACCTTCAGGCAGGCGTTGTACATCCGCACGCTGGTGGCGAACACCACGTCCGCATTGTTGTGGGCTACCTCCTCCAGCACCTGCTCCGCGTCCACCTCCGGGTTCACATCCTCGTAGCAGCTGATATACACCTTGTCCGGGAAAACCTTGGCCAGCGCCTCGCGTCCCTCGTCATGCGCACGCACCCATGCGCTGATCTTGGCGTTGTACTCGTGGATAAATGCCACCCGCAGCTCACTGGGCTGCTTGCTGGGGCTGAAGATATTCAGCTTGGACAAAAGCGGCTCTGCAGGGCTCTTGGGCGGGTCCAGCGAAAGCTCCACGCCGTGGGGCTCGGTGAGCACCTTCACCTCGTTCCACAATTTTTCGAGATTCTGCCGCACCTGCGCCGGGGTGGCATCGTAGGTGTCGGAGTAGCGGTACACCGACAGGTACACCAGCAGCGCATCACCGGTGGTCAGCCCCAAGGATCTGCCGCCCAAGGCTTCGAACTGCTGGTGGAACATGGTGTAGAAGGAGGCAAAGTTCAGCCGGTCATCCTCCGACCATGCCTCGCCGCTGGCCTTGCATACCAGCGTCTGCAGCTTGCTGTAGCCGCCCAGCTTGGAGAAATGCACATAGTTCACCTTGGACAGCCTATAGAAATCCAGAAACTCGTAGTAGATCTTATTTTCCAGATCCTCGGTGCGGGCGGGGATGAGCCGGGTGACCGTGCCCGGGATCTTGACGGCGCCGTAATACTTGAGCACCGAGACCCGCTTGTTGCCCTCCTGCACATAGAACCGGTTCATGTACTCAAAGGCGATGATGGGGGTATGGATGCCCTCTTCCAGATGCGCGTCGCACAGGTTCGACCACTTGGCGGCAAACTCGGTATCCGGCTCCAGCAGAGGCATAAAGTCATACGAAAAGGCGGTGTGTCGTCCGCTGGTCTTGGTGCCCACAAGGCTGTCCGACGGGATCTCCACAAGCCCCAGCGGCTCCTGCGCCACGATATCCACGCCCTTGAGCACATCGTCCAGAACAGCCAGATAGGGCGACTGGCCGCGGGCTATGCGGGCACGATAGGCGCGCTGCCCTGCGCGCAGTGCACTTTTATAATCTTCCAGCATAAGAACTCCTTTTTTCTGTAAGCGAAGCGCGGTGCCGCAGTCCCCCTGCCGCACCGGAACACCCCCAGTATACCACAAAAACAGAAATAAGGCAGTATTTTAGGGCTAAAACTGTTGATTTTCCCGGTAGATTCAGGTACGATAAGAATGATATTCAAAACCGACAGGAGTTTACTATCATGCAGACCGTTTCTCTGCCCGTGCTCGAGGCGGGCGAATACGCCGGCGGCGTATGGTATTACGAGCCCCACACCTACCAAAGCTACCGTTATGTCCTTGGCCGCGTGGGTAAGCACCCGCTGGTGTGCATCGGCATCAACCCCAGCACCGCCCAGCCCGGCGCGCTGGACCCCACCCTGA
>OHWC01000239.1_pt1 | contig 33359 bp, 34 predicted proteins | sample 1579541 | NCBI WGS metagenome assembly OHWC01 (sample SAMEA3882551, study PRJEB24775) | human gut metagenome | biome: human-associated habitat; feature: intestine environment; material: feces | place: Netherlands | collected 2009/2010
TTCGATTGGAGAGCCTTCAATTAAGGACTGATGGAGCAAGCCCGAAACATTGAAGAAGAATTACAGAAGATAAAAGTTGGAAATATTGTTACCATTAACCGTTTAATTGAAATTGCGCTTGGTCTGAGTTCAGAAAAGGGAGCATCCGTATGTCGAGCATACCACCCAGAGAAACACACCAGAAAAATCCTGGGCCTCCTTTATAGGATGGATAAGAAAAAGTTTCTGAGTAACTTCTCTCTGGAAGAAAATAAAATTACTGCATAAGAGACAACGAAAACATCGGAACTCCTTTAAAAATGCGGGTTTAGGACATCTTCACAATCAGTACATAATGGAAGAAGAGTGATCTTGCATGAATCTTTACTGCATGAATCTTCCTTCATGTGACGGAAACGCCCGTAAATGCTGGGGTTTAGATACATCTGCAATCATCGCATAATGGAGAGGGAAAGCGCTAGTCGCGTTATTAGGCTCCTCCGCTATATGACCGATGCGGAATACAAATAAGGTGTTCTGAACAGAAACGCTAGCTAGGGGCGGACGTATGATTATCCGCCTCGAATCGAAATAAAAATCAAAATTTACATATAAGGATGGATTAAAAGGATGAGAAAGATTAGTATTACTGAGGCTTTAGTTGAACTGAAGCTGTATGATAAGAAGATCAATGATGCAATCGCTGCACTTAAAGTGCTTGCAGTTGCTGGCAAGAAAAAGAAAGCTACCGATATGGGGACTTTCGGCACTGTAGCCGATTTTGAAAAGAAGTCGAAGGCGGCATGGCAGAAGACAATGGATCTTATTAGAAATAGAGACGAACTGAAATCTGCTATCGTTCAGTCAAACGCAGCAACACATCTTACTGTTAATGGTGTAGATATGACTTGTGCTCAGGCAATCGAGATGAAGTCCTCTATTCAGTATAAGAAGACCCTGTTAGCACAGCTAAAATCTACATATACCGCTGTAGCGGCTAGGGTTGAGCAGGAAAATAGACGTGTTGATCAGAATATTGAAGACGCTCTCAGTGGTTACACTAACAGAGATGGCAGTAAGAAAATTTCTGAAGAGGAACAGGATATCATTATAAATAAGCGTCATGAAGAGGGCGACTTTGAGATGGTAGATCCGCTAGATATCGCGAATAAGATCGATGACCTTGAGAACGAAATTGATGGCTTTGAGTCATCCGTAGATATTGCTCTCACAGTTTCAAATTCCACTACCTTTGTCGAGGTAGCTTAACTAACGAATAATTTGCAACCATTACGAAAATGCAGAACTTGACTCCCCTGGAGGCTGGGTTAGTGCCTCCAACTATGATATTTTCATCGTATGCATATCGGATTCAACCGCCATGCAAACATGATTCTAAAACATCCCCTATAATAAGAATTGGGTTTTTGGTTATTCTCTGCGGAAGAATAAGAAAGTTTGAAAGCTCAAAATTCAAAGTTTAAAGGTCAATGTTTAAGCGTCAAAGTTCTTTATATTCTAAAGCTCAAATAATAAACCACAAAGTTCGATAAAATCCTCGATAAGAGTTTTGTCCGTGATAGTCCATTGACGGATGCATTTGTACGAGGCTGTGGTGGTTGCATAAAAATACAATTTTATTACACTTCAAAAATAAAAGGAAAGGAATGCCTTTCTTGAAACTTCGAAAAATTGTTAGTCGGTAGCGGCGCGATCTCAGACGGTCGTGTTGCTGCTGTACTTGCTGGTGTCATCTAATGGCAGGATTCTTGTTTTCCAAACAAGCAGTGCGAGTCCGAATCTCGTCACCGGCTTATGGATCGTTAGCTCAACGGTAGAGCGCCAGATTGAAGCTCTGGGCGTAGGTGGTTCGACTCCATCATGATCCATTGTATGAGTGATTAGCTCAATTGGTAGAGCACTTAACCTTTAATTAAGACTGTGGAGTTCGAGTCTCCTATCACTCACTGCGGGATAGAGCAAAGGTAGCTTGCTGGCTTCATACGCCAGAGTTGATGGTTCAAGTCCATCTCTCCGCAATCGTGTTGGTTCATCCTTCTCCACACAAAACAAAAAAGAAGGATATCTGGGTAGATGAGCGGAATCAGTAACGCAGCGGTCTGTAAAATCGTGGCTTTTAAGCATTGTAGGTGCAAATCCTACTCTACCCACTTTTGCAATCGTCCCATAATGGTATTGGAACTCCCTGCTAAGGAGTCGGTCGTTTCTTCGGCTTACAGGTTCAATCCCTGTCGATTGCGTCTTGCCGCGATGCCACAATGGTACTGGGCCAGACTTGAAATCTGGTGATCCGTAACAGGACTGAGGGTTCAAATCCTTCTCGCGGCGCTTTTGTCCAGCTAGTCAAATGGCTAAGATACTTCCCTCTCACGGAAGTGATATGAGTTCGATTCTCATGCTGGATATATGTCCGGGTAGTCTAGTCGGTACAAGATTCTGGCCTTTCAAGTCAGAGAGGTGGGTTCAATCCCCACTCCGGATGCTATTGAGGTATAGCTCAATTGGTAGAGCACTTGGCTGTTAAACCAAGGTTTGTTGTAGGGTTCAAGTCCCATTACCTCAGTTATTTTTCTCTTTAATCGTAATCCCACATAAATGGGAAATATTAAGGGAAGGCGGTACTGTTGCCGTTGAAAAAATTTTACGATACCAATGCAGTGCTAAAACTGCAAACAAAGATCTTTGAAGAGGACTTCGTGCTCTCTTCTACTACTCTACATGAGTTAGAGCATATAAAGACAAGTCGAAATAAGGATGAGGAAACAAAATATAATGCAAGAAAAATCATTCATATGCTAGACAAATATTCAGATAAATATAACGTAGTAGTGTTTACAGATGAAGTATGTGACCTTATGGGACTCTACGGCGTATTCGATTCTCCAGATAATGAGATTGTTGCCTGTGCAAAATACTATTCTCAAACAGAAGATATTGTTTTTGTTACGAACGATATTTGCTGCAAAGTAATTGCAAAAGACATTTTTAAGTTAAAGACTGAATCTGTCGGAGATGAAGTTAATGATATCTATAAGGGCTTTAAGGAAAAATCCCTATCAGAAAATGAGATGGCATATTTTTATGAGCATTTAAACGAAAATACATTTGATCTAAACGTAAACGAATATCTGGTTCTCAAAAATGAACAGGGGCAGATTGTAGACAAACTTAAGTGGAATGGTGAATCCTTTCAGAATATCAAGTTTCCAACAATAAAATCAAATTTCTTTGGGACTGTCAAACCATATGATGGAGATATTTATCAACAGATGGTATTAAACAGTCTTTCCTGCAATCAGGTCACTATGATCAAGGGTCCAGCTGGAACTGGAAAGAGCTATTTGGCACTTGGATACCTAATCTGGCTACTGGAGAAAAGAAAAATTGAAAAGATTGTTGTCTTCTGTAATACTGTAGCTACTGTAAACAGTGCGAAACTCGGATATTATCCGGGAACTAAAGATGAAAAGCTTCTTGATAGTTCAATTGGAAATATGTTGGCAGCTAAACTTGGAGATTCGTTAGTTCTTGAACAGATGATCACCCAAGGTAAGCTTCAGCTATTACCTCTATCTGATATTAGAGGTTTTGACACCAATGGAATGGCTGCTGGAGTTTATATTACCGAGGCTCAGAATATGGATATTTCTCTCATGAAGCTTGCTTTACAGCGAATTGGTGAAGATTCTATCTGCATTATTGATGGAGATTATAATGCTCAGGTTGATTTAAGCCAATATGCTGGTAATAACAACGGAATGCGCAGAATGTCTGAAGTATTTAGAGGACAAGACTTCTATGGGGAAGTTGAACTACAAAATATTTATAGGAGCAAGATCGCTCGAATTGCGGAGCTTATGTAAAAAAAAGAAAGGGTTAATATTTAATGCCTATGAAAAACAAAGATCTTTTAGAGGTACCATTAGCAGAATTAGATTTAGATAAAACACTTCCTAGTCCTGTTATGTACCAATATTATAAAAATTTAAAAGACAGAAAGATTATTATCAATGAACAAATTGGATCAGACATTGTTGAAAATGTAATGATTCCTCTATTGGAAATGGATAATGATGGTACTGGAAAGCCAATTGAAATTATTCTTAATACTATTGGTGGCTCACTATTTGATGGGGCAACCCTATGCAATATTATTGATAACTTAAAAACACCTACTACTATCACAGTAATGACTTACGCCTATTCAATGGGGAGCATTATACTTATGAGCGGATTCAGCAATCCAAATGTCAAGAAAAGATGCTACAAATTCTCTACTGCATTACTACATGCTGGAAATGATTATCTTGAGGGAAATAGTTCTTCTGTGAAAGATCAATTCAATTTTTATCAGAAGTTTGACGATCTTATCAAGAACTTTACTCTTTCTCATAGCACAATTACTCCAGAAGAGTATGACAAGATGGAACGCTACGAGTGGTATATGACGAGCGACGTCATGCTTGAAAAAGGCTTAGTAGACGAAATTATTTAAGGAGGGTCAAGCTATTTTTATCAAGTATGTTGCAACGCCCTTGCTTTAGCTATGGAAATAAGACGTAACAATTGACTTGCAAAGGATAAATTACATATGAAGAAAGGTATTAAATTCAGAATCTATCCAAATAAAGAACAGACGATTCTCATTCAACAAAACTTTGGATGCTGTAGGCTTGTCTATAATAAAGGGCTTGCAATGCGAGATGAAGCATATAAAAACGGAGAGAAAATTGGGTATACCCAGACTTGCGCCATGCTAACAGAGCTGAAAAAGTGTGAGAAATTTTCTTTCTTGAAAATAGCAGATTCGGTCGCACTGCAACAATCTTTGCGAGATTTGGATAGAGGCTTTGTAAATTTCTTTGAAAAACGTGCTGCTCACCCTACATTTAAGAGTAAAAAAAACAGTCGTCAGACATATAGGACGATAAATCAAAATGATAGTATCCGAATCACTAATACAGGAAGATATATTAAACTTCCAAAGCTTGGATTAATCAAAATACGTCAGTCTATGGAAGTTGGAAAAATCAATAATGTAACAATCGAACATACCCCAACAGGCAAGTATTTTGCTATTCTCAACGTAAATTTCGAACCAGAGAAGTTTCCGAATAGAGAAGAAAGTATTGGAATCGACGTTGGCATTAAGAAATTCTATTCTGACAGTAATGGACGAATAGTTCCAAATCCAAAGTATCTTGAAAAGTCAATGCATAAACTGATACGAGAGCAGCGAAAATTTTCAAAGAAACAGAATGGTTCCAATAACCACGAAAAACAACGTATCAAACTCGCACTAGTCCATGAAAAGATTTGTAATCGCCGAAAAGATTTCTTACATAAACAGTCAACTATGTTGGTACGCGAAAACCAAACAATCTGCATAGAAAACTTAAATGTACAAGAAATGGTTCGGAATCATAAATTTGCAAGATCAATATCTAGCGTTTCATGGTCTAAATTCTTTTCAATGCTTGAATATAAAACCAATTGGTACAGCGGAAATTTAATCAAGGTGCCAACTATGTATCCAAGTAGTCAAACTTGTAGCTGCTGCGGATATCAAAACAAGTTGATAAAGAATCTTGCCATTCGCAAATGGGAATGTCCTAAATGTCATGCGATTCATGACAGAGATATTAATGCAAGCATAAATATCTTAAATAAGGGACTACAAATGCAGATGGCATAACAATAAATTAAACTGCACCGTAGGGCATACGGGAACAGTATAATCTAGCTTGTGGACACTGTGTAAGACATCTTCGGATGCGGTAGTGGTTGAAGCAAGAATCCTCTGTCTTTAGACATGGGGAGTGTCAATGGAAGGATCGTACTAATCGAATATTCTATATTGTAGACGAAATTATCACTGATATCAGTGTAATTTTATAATTTATGACGGATTAAAAGGAGAATTTTTATATTATGGCAAAATCAAACTTGACTTTTAGAAGAAACACAACAGATAAGCTGACCGTAAAGGGCATTATGTCCGACGATTGCAAGACAATTACATATACAGATGAGTATGATGAGGAACAGACCATGGAGGTATCTGATCTGATGCACGCCTTCAAGGGGCAGGAAGTAACCATGTCTGTTGCCCTGAAGACTGACGAGGATCTGGAACTGATCCCGACCGAGGACTAAGGAGGTTTGCTGATTGTACGATATTAAGCGCAAACCCGATGAAACTGAAATTCAATACCTTTGGAGATTGGGGCAGGCTAAGGATTCTGCCCTGATCGACTTAGATTGGACGGCTATCGCCGCAATTATGAACCGCGAATTCCGCACAGACGAGACGGAATACAGAACGGAGTCTGCTTATAGAAAGCGTTACACTAATGCAAAATCGTTCAATGACGCGGGAGTATTTAGACAAAATGGCGAAGATAATTATATGAAGGAACTTGTAGCTCAAAAACGAGAAATCGAAAAGGAGCGCAAGAAGCTTCAGACTGAAAAATTAGAATATAATCGTTGGCTGCGAGAAAATGCCCGTGACGAATTGATCACGGAGAAAATCTGCGAAGTAATTGCTACTCTTCCGCCTCTGAAATCTATGGAAGCAGATCCAATTATGTCCGATAGTTATGAGATTAACGACAAAGAATATCTTTTATGCCTAACGGATACTCATTTTGGAATTGAGTTCTGCTTAAAGGATCTGCATGGAAACATAATCAATGAATATAGTCCTGAAGTCTTTTATCGTAGAATGGATGAACTGTTCAGCAGAGTGATTGAAATTGTTCGCAGAGAAAATATTCAAGTTCTGAATGTCTGGGAACTGGGCGACGGAATTCAGGGAATTTTACGACTCAATTCACAGCTGATGAAACTGAGATATGGAATTATTGATTCTAGTATCATGTATGCAAACTATCTGGCGAACTGGCTGAATGATTTAACTCAATATGTTCATGTCAATTTTCAGATGGTGATTGATTCAAACCACAATCAGCTCCGAATTTGCGGCGCTCCAAAGAATGCATTTGTTGAAGAAAATATGTCAAAGGTTATGCTGACATTGATCAGAGAACGATTGAAAGATAATTTGCATTTTAAGATTATTGAGAATCCAACTGGAATGAATTACCAGAATCTGTGCAATTACAATATTTTAGGTATTCACGGAGAAGTTAAGAATCCTGAGACTGCTGCAGACGAATTTTCACGAATTCATCAAATTCCAATTGATTATCTGATTGGTGGACATGTTCATTATCAGAACAGCAAAGAGATTGGAATCAATTCTGAAGTTATTGGAGTCAGATCAATTATTGGTGTTGATCCATATGGTTTGTCTCTGAGAAAAGCTTCAAATGCTGGGGCTTCATTATTTGCATTTGAAGAAGGACGCGGATTGGTGGAGACATATTCAATTAAACTATTCTGATTTTACGGTGTGTTAAATAAATTTTGGAGAAGTATATGGTAGGTGGTCATCTAGTTAAGATGGTAAAGCAAATTGTGAGCAAAAAAAGTTCATTGCTGCCACCTACGAAATATGGGCTACTTGTGAGTAGATAAAACAAATTATAGACAATACGTCTGTTGTTACCATATTGATAAGGTCCAGTGGAGAACTGGGTAAAGTGCTAAGTGGACAGAATGTCTATCACTGCCTTAAACTAAAGAAAGTTGAGAAAAACAAATGGAAAATTCTATTGAGTCAGTATCTAATAATGGTGAAAAATGGATATCCAGCATGGATATTGCCAAAAAGTTTAAGAAGAAAAATAAAAATATAAATTTCGTCATAAGAAAGTTATTGGACTGTCGCTCAGATTTATCTTCTCACGTAAAAGAGACTTGTTATAAAAGTTCCCGTGGTCGCTTTGAGCCATGTTTTTTACTCGATGACTATGCTGTGCATCTGCTGGAGTGTAAATATGAAATCGGAGCCGTTAATCCAAGATTTGAATTCAAATTTGAGCAAGTATTACGAGAAATGTTTCCATCGATTGTTATTTTTCCTCAGTACTCAGTATTAAAATATCAAGTGGACTTTTTTATCCCAGATCTTATGATTGTTATCGAGTATAACGAAGAATTCCACAAGCGAACAAAAGATAAGGATTCTGATAGAATGGAAGAAATTTTATCAGAATTGAACCGCATGCTTAAAGACGGAGAACCGTTTTACGAGGGGCAGCAAACTGACTACAGCTATGATGATGGCGACAGAATTACTTGTGTTGTCGTTGAAAAAGGAAAAGAGATTGATGGACTTAGAAAACTTTGCCTTGAAATCACCGATAATACTCAAATTCCATGCAGCGAATTTATGAAAACAGAATAAAGTACATTATATATCTGGAAAGGGTCGCAAATTGCGGCTCTTTTAGAAAGGAAGTGATTCCAATGTCCAAACGAGGACGAATATACAACAGGTTTTACACCCCAGAATTATGGGCACAAGTCAATAAAGAAAATAAGCATATCATGGACGACTTCCTTTCAGAATATAAACAGAGAAAGAAAAGTAAAGGAACTATAGACGGATATTACCATGATCTTAGAATTATTTTGATCTATATTTTAAAGGAACTAGATAATCGCTGTATTTTAGAGTTAAATCGAAAAGACTTCAGAGGTTTGAGTCTATATTTTACAGAGGAATGCGAAATGTCTCCGGCGCGAACAAATAGGCTAAAGAGTGCTGTCAATAGTATGTTAACGTTCTGTGAAGAAGATGACGATTATGATTATGAAATCAATTACGCTAAAAAGGTTAAGGGAATAGAAAGACTTCGAGTAAAAGATAATGAAGATGATTTCTTCTTTACTTTCGAGGAATTTATTAAAGTGCGTGACATTTTAGTTGAAAAAGGCAGACTGCAGGATGCAGTTCTATGGTCTATTGGATTTGATTCAGCTGGGCGTAAAAATGAGCTTTTCCAGATTGAGAAGCATGGGCTGACTGAACATAATAAGACCAACACTGTAATTGGTAAACGTGGCAAGAAATTCCCACTTGTATATTTGGATGATACGAAAGAATTGATTAAGAAATATCTCGAAGAACGTGGGCCAGACGATATAGATTCGTTATGGATTAAAGGCAGTGGAGGAAACAAACAACCACTCTCCGATTCTAGCGTTTTATATGATCGTATCGTATCTATTTCCAAGATTCTATCTGAAGTTCGTGGAGAACAGTGCAATATTTTCACACATACCATGAGGCATTCAAGGTTCGAAAGTCTAGCTCAAGGAACTGATACCCGTGTATTAGATAAAGACGGTAAGCCTAAGAAATTCCCATTAGAACAAATTCGAGTCATGGCTCATCATGAAAGCTGTGACACTACAAAACTATATCTTAAAGATCACTCAGAAGATACAATCAATGAAATGTTTGGATTTAGTCCAACTTGAATTTTATAAAAGTATTGACTACTTTGGTGGCTGAGAATTGCGGCGTAATCCCACGGTAGCGAATGAAAGGAAAAAATAAAAATGACTAAGAATGATTTTTGTAAATTATATGCAGAGAAGGCAGGAATTGCCCAGAAAAAGGCAGTAGAATGTGTAGATCTTTTTAAGGACACCTTAGAGGAAGCATTAGCACAGGATGGAGCTGTCCGTTTAAATAACTTCATTTCTTTTGAGGTTAAGGAAGTTCCAGAGCGCGAGTGCCGCAATCCTAGAACTGGCGAGACTGTTCAGGTTTCCGCAAGAAATAAGATCAAGGTTAAGGTTAGCGACTGCTTTACTTCTAAGCTGCAGTAAGAGGTGTAACGTATGGCTCGAACACCTATCAAAATAAATCCAAAAGACGTCGGATCAATAAAGACACTTAAAGGAGCCGAGCCTATAATCAAAGCTGCTGAAAACGACTTTATGAAGTTGAATCAAACAAACCAGATTCGACTTCTAAAAGCGTTAGGCGTCGGTGATAAGTTCTTTACCTGTCAGAGATGCGGCGAAGTAAAAACTAGAGATGACTTCTATTTATCATCCGAACCATCTTATGAGAGTAAATTAACGAGTATATGTAAGGATTGTGCGAGTAATATTGCAATGCCAAAAGTGGGCGGCAAGATCTCTAAACCAACGAAAGAAAGTGTAAATGATGCTCTTTATGCTCTAAACAAACCATTTATAGAATCTGTGTGGGACTCCTCCGTGATAGAGTCCGCCAACGGGCGAGGCGAAACGTCTGGTCTTAAAACTACCCCGAATGTATATTATACTTATATCAAAAATATTCAGTTGCCACACTACTACGCTATGACATACCGAGAATCGGATGTTTTTATAGGGTGGCCAACCATGTCTAAACTTAATGATAAAGACGAGAATCAGCTTCCAGCGAATGAAGAGATTCTTAAACAATTCGAAAAGAACAAATCTGATACTCTCCGACTTATAGGCTATTTGCCATTTGAAAAAGAACAACTGTCGGATCAGCCCTTCTTATATTCGCAGCTTATCGGTTTCCTAGACTCTTCTGAAGAAGGCAACGATGATATGATGCGCACATCTTCTATTATAAGTATCGTTCGAGGATTCTTACAAAAATCACATATAGACGACCAAATCGCGGAACTATATCAAGACCCAATGCACGCTATGGACAACTTGCCAATCATAAAGGCATTGCAAGTAATGCAAAAGAATATCACTGATAGTATTGCAAAATTAGCACAAGAAAGTTGCATTTCATTAAAGAATAGCAAAAACGCTACCAAAGGTGAGAACACTTGGACTGGAAAGACCAAGAAACTAAAAGATCTTAATCTTCGTTCCGCTCAGGTTAATGGGTTTGATATTGCAACCTGTCGGGGAATGCGACAAGTTCAAGAAATCAGCGATGCTTCAATTATGAAACAGCTAGCTCTCGATGAATCAGAATGGTCTGATATGGTTGCCGAGCTAAGAAAGACAACCCAAGATATTAGAAAAGAGCGTGACCAATATAAAGAAATAAATCGAATTTTGCTACAAGAAAATCTCGATTTAAAAGATACAATAAGTGAAAATGGAATTATTATCATAAATGATTCTGTTGATTTAAAGGACTTGTACTCATGTTTTTCTTCGAAAGACGATGAAAGCGACGAGGAGGATGAGTTAAATGAATCCTAATGATATCATTATCGCATCTGGAACTCCCGCTTTCGAAGGATATTCTGAATCTCTTGATTGGTACGATAAAGATTTTTACAAGGAATATGGCGTTTATGTAAAACCACAGCTATATACGCTTTCAAGTCGCAAGATTGACTCTCTTTTACAAATTTCAGAACTTCAAAGGTATTATCAATGTAACCCGGTACATTTTATAGACGATATGTTCAGCATTGATCTATTAGATTCTCAGGCACTAGCAATCCAAAGATCATGGATTTGTCCTAATGTCCTAATAGTTGCAACTCGCGGCTGGGGAAAATCAACTGTTATTGACCTTGGACTAATGGCTAAAGGAATGCTATTCACTAACTACTGGGCTTATATTGCCTCAGGCACTGGGTCACAGGCGGAAACTACCTTTAATACACTTGAAAGGCTTGCCAATGACAATATAGAGACATTTAGTGGTTCAACTGGAAAAATATTCAAAAATGAGATTGAGATAAAGAATGCTAGTGGTGATGGATTTTCTCACAGCTCGAATGGATTTTCGTATCATCTTTATAATGGAGCGACTACAAAGACTTTGAACTCAAATATTGATGCAAAGCGTGGTGAACGTGGCTCTGTAGTATTCGACGAGTCCGGATTCTTATCCGAAGAAATGATAAATGTATACTCTGCTTTCGCCATTGTAAATAAATCTCTTAAAACAGGACGAGATGGATCTGGAAAAAAGATCGACCCAATTCGACAAAGATGTTTTCCTACTAATATCCCAAATCAGAAATTCTTCATATCTTCTGCATCTTCCACTGATACGAAATTTTATAAGTTGTACCGAGAATATGCTAAGAACCAAATAATGGGCGACCCAAGTTATTGTGTTTTACATATAGACTGTGAACTGGCATTTGCTCCAACTTTGCACGGTGAGTTAATAGCCCCTTTATTGGAACGAAAAACAGTTAGAGATGAAATGAGGACTAACCCAGAAAAGGCTAGGCGAGAATATTACTGCCAATTCACTACAGAGGCAGGATCTGATGCAATCATTCGTAGAGGTGTTATAACCAGAAACGAAGAAATAAGAAAGCCGCTCTTATACAATGATACTGGCGATAAGAAATTTGTTATAACTTATGACCCAGCAAGACTTAGAGACAATTCAGTAATTTTAGTTTGCGAGATATACGATGCCCCGTTACCAAATGGAGACACAGAGAAGCAGATGAGAATCGTTAATTGTATCAACTTAATGGACGTCGGCAAGAAAATTAAATCTCCTATGCAAACTCCAGATCAGGTTAAATACCTGAAACAAGTTATTTTGGATTACAATGGCGGAGCTGATGCTTACGGAAATATTCTTGGTGTTTATATTGATGCTGGTTCTGGTGGCGCTGGTGTAAATATTGCTGATTATTTAATGGAAGACTGGAAAGATGCCGCAGGTATAGTTCATCGTGGTCTCATAGATAAAGAATACTCCGCAGAATATGTTAAAAAATATCCAAATGCGGTTGATAAAGTTCATCTAATGTCACCGTCTGCCTACAAATCTGAAATGTATGAATCTCTAATAGAATTAGTCAATCAAGATAAAGTTAAATTTACCGCCGCTTATGATAACAAAGGATATCTTACTGTTTTTGATATCAATGAGAAACAACTTGCTTCTGAAAAAGAGAAAATTCGAAAAGAGCTTCTAGCTCAGAAGCTAGATGAAAAAGAGTTTGAAGCGAAACTGAACGAAAGACTTGGACAAATTCAGAATGTAAAGCAAAAAACGATAAAACTGGATTGGCAAGATGAGCTGGCTCTAAGTAACATCGATGCGCTAAAAGAGGAAGCCATCAATATGGTTAGAAAGAAAAGAGAAAGTGGAAAAGATTCCTTTGAATTGACACCAGAGAAAGCAAATATATTACATGACGATAGAGCCTACTGTCTCGCAATGGCTGGATATGCTTTAATGCAGGAACGCCGTAAAAATATTACAAAAAGAAAACCGTCAACAGACATGGATGACTTAGTTAAGCAATTAACAATCCGTAAAGGAAATCGTAGAAGTTCATTTTAAGGGAGGTGACAGAGACGGCTAGAAAAACACAAACAGCAAGCCCAAATGCAAAGCCAAGGGCAAGAAATACAAAGAAGGCAGCACCGCCAGCTCCTGTCCGTAGAACTTCCAATGAAGTACGACAATGGTATGACCAGAATAAACCAAAATTTGTGAATTATGCGGATACAGCAACTGCAAATGACGCAATTAAACTGCTCCGAGACGTTACAAAAACCAGCACAAAACCCATCAGCGCATTTAATAAAGACTCACTTCGTACTTATCTTCAAAATATTGGAACGAATGAAAAGAATCTGAGAAATCTATCTCGCTATCTATACTACAGATCCCCTGTCTATCACCGACTAATTATGTACAATGCAAACATGTTTTGCTTAAATGCTAGATCGGTAATTCCACAATATGACATTACTGGGAATAACGATGCTACTTCAGTTCTCAAAAATTATAATGATACACTCACACTTCTTGAAAAATTGAATCTCCAATTTGAAATGTTAAAAGCATATACCATTTGTTTCCGAGAAGATGTCTTTTACGGCTGTGTATATTTTGACGACGAGTCAATGTTCATACTCCCACTAGATCCTGATTACTGTAAGATCTCTGGTTATTATAACACTGGTGACTTCTCTTTTGATATGGACATGTCCTATTTTCGAAGCAAGCAAGAGCTTCTGGAATACTGGGGCGAACCGTTTCAGTCTATGTATAGTGCATATGAGTCTGAAGGCAACTCAGGTAAATGGCAGCCGATGCCAGATGAATATGCGATCTGTTTAAAAGCTCGTGCCGAAGATTGGGAAACTATTGTCCCACTGTTTAGTGGATTGTTTAATGCTCTAATCAACCTAATTGACTTAGAGGATATTCAAGCAATTGCGGATGAACAGCAAATTTATAAACTTGTTTGGCTAGAAATGGAGACGCTTACAAATAGTAACATGCCAGATGATTGGAAAGTAAATCCTAAAATAATGATCGAATACTTCAATCGACTGTTAGAGGAAGCTCTTCCGTCATACACTTCTGGTGCAATTGTTCCGGGAAAATTAAATACCATATCATTCGATAACGATCAGGCAACCGACACAAATAAGATTGCCAAAGCTACTGAGACAGTTCTTAATACTTCTGGTGGCGCTCAAATCTTAAATAGTGCAACCATATCTGGTACTACCGCTTTCGAAGCTGCAGTCAGATCAGATACAGAATTCGCAATTTCCATGCTTCTTCCGCAGACCCAGGCATGGCTGAATCGCTGGTTAACGTATCAGCTTTCAACTCCAGCTAGAGTTAAATTCTTCGAAGTTTCCGCGTATACAATTGATGCTTTTAAAAAGAACTTACTGACAGATGCTCAATACGGCCTGCCAGTTAAATTAGTGCTGAACAATATGAACGGATTTAGCGAATTAGATACATTAGCATTGAATTTCTTAGAAGAAGAGTGTTTACAATTATCGAACAAATTCGTTCCACTTCAGAGTTCTCATACACAAAACGGAGACCCATCTTCCGAGGCTGGCGCTCCAACCAAAGATTCTGACGAGTTAACCGATGATGGTGAAGCAAGTAGAGATAAAAAGGATAAGGCAAAATCATGACAAATTTTATATTAACATTTGATGAAAATTATGCAATGAAGTTGGCAGAATCAGGGGTTAAGCTTATCAACCACACTGGAAATCAGTGGACATTTTTGAACGAAGGTAAACTCTGCTTTGATGGTGAAGACCAAGGGAAAATTATATACACAAATAAGCTTACATTCTGACTGTCTGAGAGGTAGTTATGAATAATATTAACATTTCGAAGCAGATCGTACATACTACGGGCTGTTTTACAAAAGACGACAGTTTTGATGATGAGAGATTCTGCCGTGTCAGAGTTGCAGCAATGCACACTGGCATCAACAGAAACAAATCTCGATTTTCAAAAAAGACTGTCGAAAAAGCTAAGGATACTTTTAAAAATATCCCAGTATTAGCTGACATCATAAAGACGACTGATGAAGACGGCAATGTAACATACGATTACCAGACTCATGGAATGCATGAAGAAGATGACGCTTTCCACGAGGGCGAAAAGCGAATCATCTACGACGAGAAAATTGTTGGTGTCGTTCCAGAAACCAATAACTTTGAACTGGTGTACGATGATGAGACAAAGAACTGGTATGCATATGTAGATGCATTCTTATATCGCGACTATGGCAATTATGCCTGTGATATTCTCGAAAAACGCGGCAATAGAACGGATGTTTCAATGGAAATTGGCTGCGACGACATTAGTTATTCCACAAAAGACAACTGTATTGATGTTGGTAAAATGACCGCTGGTGCTATCACTCTTCTGGGAGAGAATGTAGCTCCTGGTATGGTAAAGGCACATGCGGAAGTATTTGGCTCAAATGAGTCGAAACAAAATGAATTATTAAAGGTAATGCAAGATTTGAAGGAGTCATTAGATCGCTTCACTTTTGCACATAACCATAAAGATGAGGGAAAGGAGGAATCCACATTGGATAAGGAAAAGACAAAACTCGAAGAGGAAGAAATTCTAGAAACTGAAACTGCAGAAGAAACTGCGGATCAGACTGAAGAAGTAACTGGTACAGCCGAACCCGAGCAGCCTGAACAGACAGAGACTCAGGAAACTATTGAAGCTGAAGAACAGTCTGAAGAACCGACTACTGAAAATGAGCAGTTTTCCGCGCCGAGAGAATTTGATGAGAATGGGAATATGACTATTAAATACTCTATTTCCCACGAGGATATTCGAGCTGCACTGTATGAATTGATTGGACAGTTTGAGGAATTAGACAATGACTACTACTGTATCAATACTGTATATGACGATAAGTTTGTAATGCAGGGTTGGATGACGGGTAATTTATATGGATGTAAGTATACAAAGGATGGCGACAATGTTGCGTTGGACGGCGAGAGATACCGTTTATATGCAGAGTATGTCACTGAGACTGAAAAGGCAGAGCTTGAATCTATGAGAGCAAACTACTCTTCTATTCAGGAAAAACTCGCAACCTACGAAACTGCTGAGAATGCGGCTAAGGTTAAGGAACTGTTAGAATCTAAAGATTATGCTGGTATTTCTAACACTGAGGAATTTGCAAAGATTAAGAAAGATTCCGAAAATGCTAAGTTTGAGGATATTAAACAGAAGTGTGACGAACTACTTTTGACTTACGCAAAGGCTGGAAAGTTATCTTTTGCGGCAGTTGAAGAACCAATTAAAAAGGCCACACCGAAGACTCTTCTACCTGACAAGAAGGCAAGAAAGAAAGGCCGCTACGGTTCTCTCTTCTCATAAGTTTACATTTAAAATTTTTCAGAGCGCCTAAATGGCGTTCTTTTTTATTACTTGAAAGGAGCTACAAAAATGGCTATTAGATATGAAATCGAGAAGCACGCCGTTGCTTTTCCATCAAAGCTGCTTGCACAGAATGGCGGCAAGCACATTTATAACGTGGTACTGTCCACAGATACAGATAACGGTAATTTGATCGCAAGAGGCGAGTGGGATTCTCTTGATCTTTATAAGGAGGCTGCCGTAACTACATTTGAGGGTGTTGTTAGAGAACAGGCCGCAAATGGTAACTGGTATGTAGAGGTTACAGATCCGGGTGATGCACTGTTCGTATATCAGCAGCCAGTAATCGCTGAAGAGTGGACTAACACCTTTAAAAAGACATCCAATTTCTTTAATGCAGCGGGTGATCGCGTAAGAAGTTATGAGCTGGCAGTTGGCGATGTCTTCGAGGTATCCGCTGAGGGATTTAGCAAGGTCCCAACCAAGGGGGCAAAGATTCAGTCCGTTACCGACAAGAAAATGGTGCTGAACTAATCAATAGAGAGGAGAAAATGTAATGAGAATTTCAAATCATGTACAGATGGTGTTCGACAGTATGAATATTCAGGCAGATGAGTTTAAGAATCTGGTATTCGATCTCGGACTCCGTAGAGAAATTTATGATGCAGAAACTAACCGCATCGTTTCAAAAGCTGAGGCAAATGAGAAGGTATTAACCTTTGTACATAACGTTTTAGGCATTGACAAACATTCCACAAAGAAGCAGAGAAAGCGTGCTATGAGAGAGCATGGTCGTGAGCTGTTTGAAGTATTAGAGGATGTAATTGATTTTAAGGTGGAGACAGGCTTCCATGAAAATGAATTCTTTAATGAATTTGTTGAGGAAAGAAACCTTGCAAGAGGTGATTCCCAGGAATTCTGGACTGAGACAGATGTAATTCTGGCAATTTCCAAGGTATCTGGCGATCATCATGATTTTATTCTGCAGACTCTTGGCGAAGGTGAGTCCTATACTGTAGCCACATCTGTATACGGTGCTGCTGTAGGAACAGATATCGATCTTTATCTTATGGGTAGACGTGACTGGGCTGCTTTAACAGATAAGATTGCTGAGGCATTTGTAATCCAGCTCCAGAATGAAATGTATGCTGAGGTTATGAATGCAGGTGCCAAGCTTCCTGTTAATTCCCAGTTCAATAAGACCATGGCAATTGAGAAGGCAACCAAGGATACTTTTGATACTTTAATTGAGGATGTTTCCATGGCTAATGGTAATGCCGAAGTATATATTATGGGTACTAGAACCGCCCTGAAGAAGCTATCCGCATTTGCTGATATTGATTGGGTCAGTGAAGATCAGAAGAAAGAAATGGCTACCATGGGTCGCCTTGGTTCTTACGAGGGAACTACTCTTATTGAGATTCCGCAGAGATTTGAGACTAATAATGTTACCAAGAAGCTGGTTGATTCAAAGAAGTTACTGATCATGGCAAAGACTGAGGACAAGTTTGTTAAGTTTGTTGATGTTGGTGATACTGAGATCCTTGAAACTACCGAGAAGGGTGCTCGTATGGATGATACCATGAAGTACGAAGTACAGCGTGAAATGGGTATCTATACTCAGATCAGCAGATATTTCGGTGTTTGGAATATCGCCTAATGAGCGGAAAGGATTAAAAGGATGGCTGAAAAGAATACTACTCGTAAAAATAATGTAAAGGAACAGGCTCAGAACATTACTGAGTCTGTTTCTATGTCTAAAGCTGTTGCGAAAAAGAAGCGCGACCCGTCTGAGCCAGTGGACTGTGTATCTATTACCGCTGGTGAACTTGGAATGACTGGAATTAAAAGTGGAATTAACTATCGCTGGGCAGAACTCGGTGATACTACTGAGGTAGAGTATCAGGATATCATAGCCGCAATCAGATCACATACGTCATTTGTTATGATGCCATATTTCATTATTCAAGATGAAGCTATTGTAGCTGAGTTCCCTCAGATCAAAGAAATTTATGACAAGATGTATACCGGCAGAGATTTAGAGGATATCTTTAGGCTTCCAGTTGGAGAAATGAAACGCACAATTCTTAGACTTCCAGAGGGAGCTAAAGAAACTGTTAAACATATCGCCGCAACTAAGCTTTCTAACGGAACCTTAGATAGTATTAAGAAGATCAGAGTTATTGATGAGATTTTTGACACCGAGCTTCTGAGCCTCACTAAACTTTGATGGAGGTGGCCCATGAAAATCTCGTATCAAGATGTCTATTCGAGATTCCTTCAGAAAGTCAACGATATTGAATTGGCACAACTGCCACAGGTGGATGTTTATGAGATGATGTGTGGATGGATGCATTCTGCACTCTCTCGCCCTTACACTCGCACGGTTTTCTCAAAACTAAAATTCTATGATGAAATCATGGTACTGGAATGCTCTTTGGCTAACCCAGTAGATGATGATGCTGACATTGAATTTATTTTAGAATTGATAGCTATGGGAATGACCGTTGAGTGGTTGGAACCGCGAGTGAAATCCGTAAAGAATGTTGCACAGATGTTTGGCGGCAAGGAACAGAAATTCTATTCTCAGGCAGCACATTTAACTGAACTAGAAACTATGCTTAATGATTCGCGTGTTGAACTTCGCAAAATGGTTAGAGATTATGGGTATATCCATAATTCGTATATTGAGAGGTAATAACTATGAAATACAAATATGGTGAATTTTCTCCTAATCAATTTGAGGAGTACAAAAAAAGAATCCGTAAGGATATCTTCTTTCTATTATTGAGTGCCGACAAAAAGGCTAATCCAGTTGAATCCGTGGATATTGTTTCTGCAATTGAGAACCTAGAGTATCAAATTGACGGGCTAAACCAGATTCTCTGCTATCGCCCAGAAGTAGTTAAGATTTTTACCTTACTGGAAGAAGCAAAATCTATCTATGAGAATGTTCCGTTTAACTTCCCTGCTTACCGCAAATTGATACTGGATGCTGGAGCTGAAGTTCTCAAGATCAAGGAGGCATAGTATGAACCTCGAATCATATAGACGGATAGCTGGATATAGTGGTAGCACTTTGGGCGAAGTTAGAAAGAATCAGGCTGATATGTTAATGGAAGCGACATGGGATGGGGATATCCAGTCGAGGACGTGTTACATCTATGACTACTACCACGACGATGAACCTGAGAAAAGCTACAAACTGTCGCCACAGAGAAGCAGAACAAAAGTTGCGATACCTGCGAAATACATCATCAATGCATATAATTCGGACGGGAAAGACCAAGTAACATATCATATCCAATTCAAACCAAGTCAGCAAAATCCCCTTGATTATTTTAAAGGCGAATACGAATTGAAGTACGGTTGTGAATTTCCAATCGGACTTTATATTGATATTCCTGATAATAAAGGAATCTATCGAAAATGGTTAATTATGCAGGCTGCGAATACTTTTGATCCGCAGTTTCAGACATGGGCAATCTTGCCATGCAATTACAGATATAGTTGGATATGGAAAGAAAAGAAACATAGAATGTGGGGCGTATCCAGAAGTCAATCGTCCTATAACTCAGGATTGTGGAGAGACTATCGAGTGGAAAGAACAGAGAATCAGCAAAAGTTCGTTCTACCATACAACCCAGAATCTATGTCACTTTTTTATAACCAGAGAATGATTGTGTCTGCCCCAGTAGATGAGGGCTTTGAACCAATTGTTTGGCGAATATCAAAGATTGAAACAACCGATCCTATTGGAATCCAGCGAGTAACACTATATCAGGATTCGTATAATCAGAACACAGATTACATAGAGCGCGACGCTTCCGGCAAAGTGATCGCAATGTGGGCGGATTACCACGCTTCGAGGGTAGAACCTAAAGATAATGAGAAATCACCAGATCGTGTAACCTCAGAAATTCAGTTTAATGGACTTAGCCGACAGATTAAAGTTGGTGGAAGTCCAAGGACTTTTACTGTGGTATTTTACGATTCTGATGGAAACAGGATTTCAAGCCCACCAACGAATTCGTGGGAATTTTTATTGGACGGTCGGTTAATCGCTGATAATGAGCTGAACAACTATTTAACGGTTGAATCTTTCACTGCGGATCAGCTGCGGATCAAATTTATTGGTAATGATGATTACTTGGGATCTATCCTTACGGTTATCAATCGTAGTGATGATACTGAAGCAAAAATCGAATTAGAAATAACGGGCATTTAGGAGGTGAGATCATGATAACACCAGAAGAACTGAGAGAACTAAAGGACTTCAAAATCAATATAGACAATGATGAAATTCGTTTTAAGGAAATCATCAAAAGGAAGCTACTTGCAAATAAAAAGATCTTGCATGTTCTCAGCGACAAAAAACTTGAGGAAACTGGGGCTGAACCGGATGAATATTTTGGGCGAAATATCATTCCTTATTACATGATCTCAAATACTCAAACAGACGTACAAAATTTTATTTGCTATGAAATTTCTTTTGACGAAATGCCAAAATATAACAGTGTCTTTAAGTACAATCAAATCATATTCTACATTTTATGTGGACTTAAGAATGGAATTGATAAGGCTACTGGCATTGCTCGACATGATCTACTAGCCGCCCTAATTTTAGATGAGTTCAACTGGACGAATTATTTCGGGAATCAGATTCACTGCGTACAAAATAAGCCAAGCATTGTGGATACAAATTATGCTTGCCGCACACTGATTTTTGAAATGGAAACTCCAGCTGGAATAACAAAAACAAGAAACAAAAAACCAAAGGTTGTAACAAGTGAGGTACATACATGAGCGAAAAACTAAAATTCGACATGACTCAAATGTATTATAGGCAACCTTTTAAAGTCAATGATCGAATAACTATCTACCAGCCCAGTGTTGGAGATATTATCGAATTTGGTGAGAATGATTTTTACAACAGCGTACTTAATCCGTTCGTTACTAATTCTACTTCCTATCGCGTGATGTTGTGGGACAACGGAATTGACTGGAACAAAACGAGCGACTTTGAGTTATTTGCTATGTTGTACAAAAGCATTAGCTCTACGGAGCTATTATTCCACGATTTTTCGTTTGCTGGATATGATCCATACACTCAGACCATTGATGGAAAGAGTTCTGTCGTTTTATGGAATAAAGATGTAGATGATATTATAACGGAGCAAGACTATGTCATCATGTCCCAATATATTCGAACATTATTTAACATATTCCCAAAAGCGGAAAAAGTCAAAGGAAAAATTTTAAAAGAAGAAATAATCAATCAAGATCGCATAAAGCAAAGGGAGAATGAAAAACAAGAACATTCTCCTTTTTTATTGCCCTTAATATCATCTTGTATGAATCACCCAGGCTTTAAGTATCGAATTGATGACTTAAAAGATCTGGGGATTTTTGCGTTCATGGACAGTGTACAGAGATTACAAATCTATGAATCTTCTATTGCTCTTTTACATGGTGCATATGGTGGATTTGTTGATTCATCTAAGTTGGATAAAAACGAAATGAATTTTATGCGTTCGATTGAGAAATAAAATTTGGGCATTGCCCACAGGAGGAAAAATATGTTTAAATTAGGTAATATCTATATTGACCGTGCTTTATATACCGTGTTCAAGGACGTTAAGGGTGGTCTGTTAGGAACCGCAAATCAGGTTCAGAATTTTGCCATTGATATTACATCAGAGTCCAAGGAAATTAAGGACGCTAGAGGTAATTTGATCAAGAAGATTCCTACTTCTAAGGCAGGAACAATTACATTAACCAGTCAGATGCTGCATATTCCGACTCTGGCTATCGCAAATGGTAGTGATATCATTTATGCCAGCGATTCAAAGAAGGAGGAAGTGATTGATATCATCAAGGTTGCCGCTGGAGCAACTGACCTCACTTTTGATAATGCGGCTGATGGTTCTGTTGAAGTGTATGAATATCGCGAAGACGGTGGTACTGGAAAACAGTATACTCTTGGTGCAACTGCAAGTGCAACACAGTATGTATTTGATGAGAAGAAGAAACTGACCCTGCCGACTGATACAGACGCAACAGCATATCTTATCATGCTCAGAAGAGAAGTGGCTACCGGAGCACTTGTTGAGAATAGCGCTAAGAAGTTCCCGAAGACTGTTGCAATGTATACCGTTGCTCTGTATGGTGATCCGTGTGCTGAGGAAAGAAAGCGTGTAATCATTGAGTGCCCACTCGTTCAGCCATCTCCAGATACCAGCTTTGATTTACAGTCTGACTCTACTTTTGAGTTCAAGGGTGATCTGCTGACAAGCTACTGTGGCAGTGGAAACGGTGTTCTGTATCGTCTGCACTTCACAAACGAGGTAGCTGAGGACGACGAGGATTGAGTTCCTTCCTTATTATAATAGGCTCCCGGTCAATATGACTGGGGGCTTAATTTTTTGAAAGGATTTTGACATGAAAAAAAATGACTTAAGAACTTGTATCTGCTGCGGCAAAGAATATGAATATTGCCCAAGATGCGGTAAATATGATCAGTATCCTCGCTGGATGACTAATTTTCACAATGCTAACTGTCGCGAAATATTCCAAACCACAATTGAGTATATGTCGCATAACATTACAGATGATCAGGCTCGCACTCGATTAGATAAGTGTGATCTGTCTAATAAAGCAACCTTTGATCCCACTGTTCAAGGAATGATTGATACATTATATCCGCCAAAGGTTGAAATTATGCCTAAACCAGAAGTTGCTGAGCCAAAAGAGGTTGAGCAGCCACTTGTTAGAAAAAAGATCAAAATTAAAGGTGGACAGTCCCGCCAGTAAGGAGTAACTATGGGTGCATATTTGGATTACGCGGCAACCGCTCCGCTGTCGGACGGCATGAAAGCCTATCTTATTTCTATTCTGGATGACTGGGGCAATCCCAGTTCTCTGTATTCAATCGGTGCAGAATCAAAAAAGCTCATTTCTGATGCCCGAAAAGAAGTGTATAAATTCCTACATGCGAAACCAAACATGGGAGATATAATTTTTACCTCTGGAGGATCAGCATCTAATACTTTGGCGATTAAAGGATGGACTTCTATGCGGTCTGATACTGTTTACTACTCTCCTATCGCTCACAAGTCTATTCTGAATTGTGTAAAAGATTTGCCGACAAAAGTGCCTCTAAAGGTTAATCAATACGGGAAAATCTGGCTAGATCATTTGGAGAACGAGTTAAAAATCAACTCTGGTACATCACTTGTAGTTATAGATTACGCAAACTCAGAACTTGGAATTATTCAGGACGTTGAGGCTATTATTGATCTAGTACACAAATATAGAGGTAAAGTATATCTGGATTGTACCGGAAGTATTACAGATATTCCAGTCAATTTACTAGAACTGGACGCTGATATGATTGGGTTCTCTGGACACAAACTTGGGGCATTAAAAGGTGTTGGAGTTTTATATAAGAAGGCTGGGGTTACACTCTCCCCACTGATTTATGGATCACAAGAACAAGGACTGTTTGGCGGCACAGAAAATGTACTTGGAATTGCATCGCTTGGACGAGCTGTTAAAGATTTCACTTATAGTGAATCAAAACGAAATAATCGAGACTACGTACTTCGATATATGATGGACAATATTCTGGATTTTCGGATGATTGGCCCAACAAATATGTCTGATCGTTTATCTCATAATTTATACGTCAGTTTCAAAGGTGTTGCCGGGGAGACATTAATGATCCTACTTGACGGATATTATATTCAGGTATCTACGGGATCAGCTTGTAATAGTCGAGCTGCCGATATTTCTCCTGCTCTCGCGGAAATTGGAATTGATGATGAAACCGCACGAGGATGTATCAGAATGACCTTTTCTGGCAAAGAATCCAAAGCCACCCTAGACTATGTATGCACCACACTTACAAGATGCGTGGACATGTTACGAAAAGTAAAGAAGAAAAAGGGGTGACATTATGGATGAATTGAAGTGGCTACAAGAAATTAACTTTGTTCAAGTGATTATGGACATCTTTATCATTATTTCTGCAGTGATATCAATTGTCACAATTGTTTCTAAGTTTGCTGAGTACATTGGCAGACCAATTAAATGGATAAAAAAGAATGATCAAGATCATGAGCTACTGATAAAGACAGTAATGGAATTGCAGGAACTACGAAAACAGGAAGCTGAAGATCGCCAGCAGTCCATAAAACATGATCAGTTAATCAGAGATAGTCTGGAAAAATTAACTACCAGATTTATTGAAAAAGAAGTCGATGATACTCGCTCGGAAATTCTAAACTTCTGTTCGAGTGTCTCTAACGGGCAGAAGCACAATCGTGAAGCTTTTGAACATGAGTTCCGATTATATGAAAAGTATCAGCGAATTTTGAAGGAAAATAACCTAACAAATGGATTTGTAGACGAAAGCATGAATTATGTAAAGGAAGCATTCCATAAAATATTACCATAAAAGATGGGCGGTAATCTGCCGCCCTTAGGAGATACATGAGATCATCAAAATTTAATGTAGATAAAGATATTTCCAAGAGAACCTATGAGGGAATTACCTTTGATTCAGTGTTGGAAATGAAATACTATCGTGACGTTGTTTGTCCGCTAAAAGAAAGCGGCGATATTGTTTACTGCGAGTTACAGAAGCCATATGAGCTGCAACCGAAATTTGAGCACGATGGATTTAATGTTCAGCCGATTAAGTATGTGGCTGATTTTTTTATTATTTATAAAGATGGACGGGAAGAAGTTGTCGACACAAAGGGATATCCAGATACCACAGCGATTATGAAGCGCAAAATGTTTTGGTATCACTACCCTGACGTTACTTATAAGTGGATTTGCTATTCCGCGATTGACGGTGGCTGGGTTGACTATGAGCTAGTTAAGAAGGCTCGTGCTGCCCGTAAGTTAGCAAAAAAGAAAAAGGAAGAACAGGAGAACACATTATGATGGAAATTAGAGAGTTTGTTGCGAAGTTTAAGAATTGCCGTGAGAATGAGCGTGAGAAGTTTATTGAAAAACACATTTTAAAGGATAAATATGTACCGTATGCTGAGAAAATTGACACATGTAAGGCAATTGTAAACACGAGCTGTTACAAAAAGATTAAGACTTCGGATGGCGAAAAGACTTTCTTTAAGCTGGATAGCCCAGCAAGATATTTTTCGTACTGTATTGCGATGATCCGTAATTACACTGACTTGGTTTGGTCTAAGGACAAGACGGTTGAGGAATTCGATTTACTGTCAAAGTATGGGCTGGTCGACGCTCTGTTTGCATATATGCCGGAGAAAGAAGTCGGCACAACGAAAACCATTCTTGATATGGTGCTGAATGACTTAATGGAAAATGAGCGAAGCATTGTATCTTTCATGGACAGTGCCTCTTATGGGATTACTGATATATTAGATGCTATCTCCAGCGCAATAATGAAGGAAATAGAGCATGGCGAGTAAAACAAAGTTTAAATTAAGTGAGGCTACAAAGAAAAAACTTCAGAATGAAATGAATGCAAAAGCCAAAATAACCTTGGATTATATGGAAAAGAAAATCAAAGATAGCTTAGGTCTTATATATTCTAGGGTGATCGAGGATTTTTATGACGACTATACCCCTGAACAATATAAAAGAACATACATGACTTATCAAGGCGGCTTGGAGAATACAACGCTTGGACATCATATTGATAATCCTGTACCTGTTGCTCATGTCACATCTTTAAGCAGTTCATCTGGGATTGGAAGACAGATTTATATGCCTATTGGTTCAAGAAATTACAAAAATAATGTTCGTCCGTATAGAGCAGCCACTGATTGGGTATTCCAGAGAACATTTGAACTTGGTATCCATGGCATTTCTTATGACGATGACTTTGTTACGCATTCGAATTTTCCAATCAATTGGAGTCCTAATAAAAAAATAAGGAAAGATAGAACCCCAGCTATAAGATGGAAAAATGCTATAGATGACTTCAAACGACGGAAAACAGGCCCAAGAATGAGCGGAATCCCAGATACCTGTAGTCTAAAGAGAATTAAAGATGATGCACTCGCATATGCAAACAGAATGATGAGATAATTGAGGTGAAAATATGGCAAGAGAATGGGATGCAACGGTAACTATAGGATGCAATACCGTACTTGACGAACAACAAATCTTAAAAGAATTCTCCAATGCCCAGCATTTGGCAGATAAAAATATCGTTAAAATTTCAATCACTGGTGATGAAAAGGATTTTAGGAAAGAGCTAGAAAAACTACAGTCATTAGACTTGTCTGCTACGGCTAAGATTATGCTTGATTTCAACAATGGGGATCTTAAAGACTCCATGGATTTCCTAAATAAATATATCAGCAATGGCATTAGAAATAGCGGAGTGATCAGTAAAGCCTTTTCCGATCAGATCAAGTCGGGACTTGGGAACAAAGACGCTAAGGAGACTTTGACCTCTGTTATAAAGAGTATTGGTGGAACAAAAAATACCCAAAATAATTTTAATAAATGGGCTGAACAGCTTAAAGCTGATATTTCGAGCTTCAACTTTGGTAAGTTATTGTCAATGGATTCTTCGGAAGCTATGCAGTCTCTAACAGATATAACCAAAAGAATAGAACAATTTCGCAGGATAATTGAAACTACAAAGAAAGAAAGAGACTCACTAGGAATTACTGGGGCATTAGAAGATTTTAGATCTAATACTAACAATCGTAAAGACTATGAAAAAGAAATTGACAATTTTTATGGCAAGCTTGGGGACTATATTTCCAATAACATTGAGAAGTTAAATACTGATGTTACGGCTAAATATGAGAAGTTCAGACAAAACATGATTGAGACCTTGATGGAGTTTCTAAGAGGAAATGGTGATGCACTAATCAATAAAGCCACCGTTGGAAATCCAGACAAGCAAGCACAACAGCTTAAATCTGAATTAGATTCCGCTAATAAAGCAATCGAAGATGCTATCACTCAGTCTCGTGCCGAACTTGTGAAATTTCTTAATAAGAACACTGATGATTGGTCTGCTGCCGGAACAAAGAATGCTGCCCAATATTACGCAACTATTAAGGATCTTTTAGGCTTAGACGATACTAGTAAAGAACAGATACTTCCAGAGATAACTGATTCTCAAAAGGATAATTTACAAGCATTATTAGACACCTATAGTGACGAGATAAAGCTTGCGGGAGAATTTCTAAACAAAGTTAACAGTTTAAAGAATACCCTAGAGAATGCAAAGCAAGCTATAACACGAAATGAACAAAACTATATTGATATAGATGAACTGGTTAATGCCAGAAAAGCGGTACAATCTGGCGCTAGCCACGGTAAATCAACTACATCTATTGATGTTGAAATCAATCCAGTAATTACTGATCCAGCTGAATTTATTGCAAAAATCGAAGCTCAATTAGCAAATCAGATCGTAAAAATTGCCGTAGAGCCAGCGATCAATTCAGCGGCAGAATTCCAAGAGCTACTTCGACAGCAGCTTCCAAACGAGTTTATTGATGTCAAATTCAATCTCGAAAACGGTTCAACTCTGAGTCTTGATGGAATACTTGGGCAATTCGATACTTTAAAAGAAAAAATAGATGTTGTTAAAACTGAATTATTGAATCTTGAGACTTTATCGGGCAGTTCAGTAGCTTCGATCAAATCAATCTTTGATCAGTTTGCAATTCAACAGCCGACTAATTCCACACAGTTCAGTGAGATCTTAAAGACTATTGAACAGCTTCAGGTTGATGTTGGTAAAAATGTTGACATGGATCAGGTGAAGAATTTAGTTCAGGCACTGAATGAGATTGGAAAGCTAAAGATTTCCCCGTCTATAGATTTGAGTAAATTCAGTCTTGGTGGAATCGACCAGTATCTCGACAAGACAGATAGTTTAAAAGTTCTTGGCGAAGCTTTAAACGTATTGGCGAACGGTTTGGCCTCTTTGAATATTGCACTATCAGGTGCAGAGTTCTCAGCATTGAGGGATTTCACTATAAGTAATGAAGTTCTTGAAAATCTGTCGAAATTTGCCGACGGATTAGAAAACCTCGGACAGAAGCTACAGTCCTTCTCTTCTTCTGCTACTGGCGTACTCTCTTCTATCAATCAAATCTTATCTAAGTCCAAATCACTTGAATATCTATATAATCTCGCAAACTCTCCAAATTCCAGTAAACAATCCAATATTGTCGGAAATGGGTTGTTGAATGCATTCGACAAATCTGCAATCAACACAATTCAGCATCCGGCTGGAGGTACTGACGAAGTTGCTGCACTTGCAAAAGAATATCAGTGGCTTACCACACAGGCAAAGACTTATTTTACACTTGCAAGTAAGTACGCGAAAGGAACTATCAGTTCTGAGGATTCATTGAAGTTAACTCAGTTGGAACGTGCTATGACAGGTGCTATCCAGAGAATGGCTCAGTTCCAAGAGACAGACCAATCGTTGGTGACGGCTCAAACTGATCTCCAGAACGCTTTGAATAAATGCGGCACGGCGGTCGAGAGTGGACTTGTCAATAACTTGACTAAAGCATTGGCTCAAATAGATACGGCTGAAAACAAGGCTTTGGGATTCTCCAACTCAATTCAGGAAGTTAAAGATAAAGTAGTTGAAATTCAGAGGGTGTTTTCCACAGGCGGTTTAATTCCAACTTCCGAAATAGAGAAAGCTGAGGGCACTCTTAAAAAGGCACTTAGCGATGTCAAGCAGCTGAAACAAGATATATCTGAGGCTAAAAAAGCTCAAGAAAATGAGATTAAGAACTCTTATAAAAATATCTTTGGTAACTATGGTAATACCGCGTTAGGCAAGGCTGGTAAAGGAGTTGTAACCGACGAAGTTGAAATTCAGAAACTGGTTAATGAGTACAATTATCTTAATAAGGCGTTAAGTGAGTACATTCAACTCATGGGAAAAGAAGCGGCAAATCCTGATAAGAGTGCGGACAGAACAGCTAAGATAGCCGCCCTGACAAATGCCTATACTGATTTCATAGCGAGAGCGGATGCCGGAGTAGATACTGAAAGCCGTTTGGCGAAAGCTTCTGGTGATTTATCGAATGCATTAACAAATGCTGGAAAAACCCTCTCATCTGACTTACATAAGAAATTGCAAAGTTATATTGACAAACTTGGCAAGGCTGAAGACGGAACGACAAAGTATTCAGAAACCATTAGAAAGTTACAAGAAGTTCAACAAAAGCTTACGGCATTTCAGAATACTAAGGCAACTAACGTTAGCCAAATAAAAGCCATATTTGATGAGTACCAGGTTGGTGCCGATGTTTATTCGGAGGCTCTAGCTAAGATCAAGACCGCCCAAAAAGAAGTTCTAGAAAGTCAAAAAGCCCAACTTAGCTTAAATATTGAAAAATGGCTCCAAGACAATACAAAAGCCGCCGCCAAATATGAAACCGAACTTAGGCAGCTTCAGAAGGACATTCAAAAGGTTTCAACTGCGGAAGAGCTGGACGAGATTCGAACAAAAGTCCTTAAATTTGAAGAATCAGCTGAAAAGGCGAAGCTAACAGGTTCGGCGTTTGCTGATACTTTGAAACAGAAATTTAAAGAACTTAGTACATATTTGATGTCTTTTGCCAGTTTTTATCAAGTTGTCAACATCTTAAAGCAAGGCATTTCTATAGCGCACGAATACGATGATGCTTTCACAGAAATGCGCAAGGTAACAGATTCTTCGACTTCTTCTTTAAAGGAATTCCAGAAGGAAAGCTTCCAATTGGCAAACCAAGTTGGAACGACTGCCGAACAGTTACAGCAATCAACGGCTGACTGGCTGAGACTTGGTGAATCTTTTGACGAAGCGAAAAAATCCGCTCAAGTTTCAAATGTTCTGCTTAATGTATCTGAATTTGAGAACATTGATTCCGCGACGGAAAGTCTGGTTGCAATGAGCCAGGCATATCAAGATTTGGACAAGATGGACATTGTTGACAAGTTAAATAATGTGGGTAACAAATTTAACATAACCACAAATGCCCTTGCCGAATCTTTACAGCGTTCCGCTGCGACACTTAAAACCACCGGAAACGACATAAATGAAGCAATCGCTTTAACAGTTGCAGGTAACTCAATTTTACAAGATCCACTTTCAGTTGGAGCGGGACTTAAAACGATCTCTCTAAGAATTCAGGGTAAAATCATTGCCCTAACATGTAGTAATACATGGGCATTAACTCAAATGCCAGTTAGTAACTATATCGGTTAAAGTCTGGAGACAGATAAGACCGAGGAAAGACATGATAATCATGTATCCGTAGAGACTATCATACTGGATATGGTGACATATACAGTTCAGTTACTCTCCTCTTCTGAGGATGAATATATAGTCCGATCATCACGCAATAATCTAACAATGAAACGTGAGAACTAGCCAGAAATGACTGGTCGCCGTATATACGGTCAGTAGGGATCAGACCCGAAAGTAACAGAATGACTGAAGCAGCCAAGCAGGAACTTGAAGAGCTTGGGGAAGAAACTGAGAACGTAATTCACACCACTGCAAAATTACAAGAAACTATCAAGGAATGCACCGCCGTTGCGTCAAATGGCTTTAAAGGTGTTGATATTCTTGACAATAATGGAAACTTCCTGTCGACTTACGAAATTTTATCAAGAATTGCGGAGGTTTACCAGGAAATTGTAGAAACAGACAAACAAGCTGGCACAAATCGCGCCGCTTTACTTGTGGAAAGTCTGGCTAAGTCTAGCCTACATATGTAGTAATGCTTATGTAATATCTACCTAAAACCAGTAAAGCCTAAAGCCTTACGACTACAATATTGGATGAAATAAACCGATATGAACGTAACGAAAGTAAAACAATAGTAAGGATTCCATATGGACAAAATCCTAAGTGGATGTAGCAATACAAAATGGCAGCTTGGTCGCGAAGCCCCGAATAGGGGTGTGTCAAACGACTATCCCATCGGCAGAGATACTGCAACAGGAGTAGGGCGCAAATCACAAATGGCGTGGAGTGAAATTCTCCTTAAATCGAAACGGTAGACCCTTACGTGTAATGACGAAGGTGAAGAAATAGTCTAAACTTCATGGAAACATGAAGATATTTATTATCTATAAGGAATAAAACAATGGGAAAACAACTTGTTAAACAATGGACTCAAAGTGAAAAAGAATACATATCTGAAAACTATCTTCAAATGTCTGACGAACAATTGGCAGAATATTTATCAGAAAGAACATCGAAAGCAATTAGCTCTCAACGTAAGAAAATGGGACTTTATAGACCTAGAAAACAAAGAATTGTAAAGCACAAAAGCAACAAGAAAATCACCTTTCAAGATGTAAAAGCTTTATTTGAGGATCGTGGTTATATACTACTCTCAGCAGAAAATGATTATAAAAATCAAGCATCAAAATTGTGCTACAAATGCAAGAAACATTTAGACAAAGGTGTTATGCAAATAGATTACGGACATCTTAGCTCTGGGCGTGGCTGTAAACATTGCGGGAGAGAACGCACGATCAAATCTAGAATTAGCAAAGTAACGCCAAATGATGATCAAAAATTATGTGAAGAGAAAGGTTTTGAATATTTAAGAACGGAGAAAATCGGAAAATATTTTTACATATTTTTTATATGTCCAAAACATGCTTATTTAGGAGAACAGTTCATGCGGCGTGGAAATATGAATAGAGATTCTGTTCATGGATGCCAATATTGCAATGAATTTAATATTCCTGACTGGTATTTGAGACAAGAAATTTTAAATAAATTTAAAGATTACGAGATCTTATCTGAATGTTCTGGATTGAAAAAACCTGTTGACATTAGATGTACTATTCATAATACGATTTTTAGAACAACACCGAAAGCTCTTTTCTCTTGCAAAAACGGATGTCCAGAATGTCAAAAAGATTCAAGGACAGGAGTACAACTACTCCCTCCTCAAGAGGTTGTGGCAAGGGTACGGAATGTAAACCCAAATGTTGAAATAATAGATCCAAATTCATATTCTGGTTACAATTCCCCATTAAAAATCAAATGTTCAAAATGTGGACATACTTGGTCTCCTCCATATGCATCAATCATCGTCAATGGAGCACATTGTCCAAACTGTGATTTAGTCATTTCAAAAGGCGAAGAAAAGATTAAGTATTTTCTTGAGCTAAACAAAATTAACTATTCAGCTCAATATATTATCCCAGAATGCCATCTAAAGAAACCATTACCCTTCGATTTTGCAATATTTAAAGATGATGTTGTCTGTGGACTTATTGAATATCAAGGGGAACAACATTATTACCCAGTTGACTTCTTTGGAGGACAAGACAAATTCAAAACGCAGATACTTAGAGATAACATCAAGAAAGCCTATTGTGCAGATAATCACATTCCTCTTCTGTCTATCCCATATTACAAATATGCTCAAACAGAGCAACTTGTAAAATCATTTTTATCCCAAATCTTATAGAAAATAAATATTCGAGGAGTTGTGTCCCTCGACAATATAATGTGGCAAGAACCGAGCAAATATTGCGGCAAGTATCTTACAGTCACCTGATTTGCTCAAAAAAGTTTACGCAGAAGTTCAAAACTCTGCTGGATCAGCTGAGAAAGAACTTAATTCTTATCTGGAATCAATTTCAGGTAAGATGGAAAAATTACAAAATGCTTGGCAAGAACTTTGGTTTAATTTTATAGACTCTGATACCATTAAAGGTGTCGTTGATGTCCTTACCAGTTTAGCTAACATACTTGAAAAAATAACAACATTTGCCAAACCGCTGGGAACAATTTCAGCATTGGCGGGCGGAATTCTATCCGCTTTTGGGCGCGGTAAACTTATTAAACTTT